>Ga0209270_1000237_pt1 | contig 135913 bp, 122 predicted proteins | sample MTBAKSrepl1MetaG_FD_187456 | JGI IMG/M metagenome (GOLD analysis project Ga0209270, IMG submission 187456) | Enrichment culture microbial communities from Arthur Kill intertidal strait, New Jersey, USA, that are MTBE-degrading - MTBE-AKS1... | ecosystem: Environmental > Aquatic > Marine >... | reverse complement strand
GTCCCCTGATTTCGGCCTCGTCTTTCATACCTCCCAGGGAGATCCTGGCGAACTTCCTGCCGAGTGCTTCTGCGATAGATCTGCCGAGAGAGGTTTTCCCTGTACCCGGAGGGCCCGAAAAACAGAGTATTGAGCCCTTTGCAGATACAGGGGGCAGCTTTTTTTCAAGAGCCAGTCTGACAACAGACCTTATCTCATCAAGCCTGAAAGGCTTTTCAATATAATGGAACACTTCTCTTTTTATGGCCTCTATTGCTGATTCGACTGATGCATAAGCTGTGACTATAATAACGTTAGTGTCCGGATATCTGTCCTTTGTCTTCTCAAGCACCTCGATGCCGTTAACCTTTTCCATCTTCAGGTCGGTCAGGACGACATCAAATTCAGTAAAATCAAGTTTTTCAAGTGCTTCCAGACCACTGGCAGCCGTAACCACGTTGTAGTTTTCTTTCTCCAGTATATAAGCCAAATTTTTCCTGACAGGTTCCTCATCATCCACAACCAGTATGCATGGTTTTCTATTCTTCAGAAAAATATTTTCAGACAAATAAGCGAGTACCTCCCGTTTAACTTCCTGCATGCCGTGATGTCTTTTATTTAAGATCTCCTCGGCACGCTCGGGGTCAAGATTGTCCGATGTCTTTTCATTCCATGGAAGGCTGACGAGATACCCGATATATGTCAGGCAGGTTGTATATCCGGCAGAGGCAGAGTCTGTCTTGGAAAGTATTTCAAGCTCCTTTTCTGCCAGCTGCCGGACATTAGACGGCATATTTGCAGAGGCAATTCTCTGCCGGTAGTCTTCTATGGTAGCAAGATGCTGTTTGTTTTTTGATTTCCTAAAGATATTCCCCTCCTCTTACTGCTTTTTTTTGCAAAGTTTGATAAAAACCGGGCAGTACGGGTATCGACAATAGAGCATTACCCTTTTTACAATGTTTTTCTAACTTGAACGGCATGCTTTATTACCTTTGTATTCCCGGTGCCCTTAAACGCAGGTAGGGTCTCTGGGGTGTTGTTATCCGGTCCTGTTTGCGGGGTCTCTCTTCTTCCCTGAGAATCTCCTGCGCCATGCCATATTCTCCTGCTTCTGCAAAGGCAGCCGCTGTGAAGATCCTTCCCAATTTTTTTGGCAGTCTGTCCATCTTTCGTGCCTCCTTTTATTTTTTAGTTTATAAAGGCATTTTTCATGCCAAGAAAACTTATTCTCCTAACTAATTGTTATATCTGCATATTCTTATTTTTCGCTCTGTAAGGGGAGCTCTCTTTTTGTTTCATTATGCAATATTAAAATATGCCCGCGGTAATTAAGCCTTGTATTCCCGCAAGGGAAGATGTGTGCGGTGGTAGGACCTTGTGTTGCAAAGAAATAATTTACTATTGCTTTTTGCAATATGAAGATATAAAATTAAATTATGTTCAATTTTCAACCGAGCATCAGACAAAAGACCATCTTCGGTTATTATGTCGGAGTCGCCGTAATCGCCAGCCTCTTCATATCTGCATTTTTTACCTGCAGGCTAATCCAAAAAAAGATACTGTTTGGTGAAGTTATATCAGAGCTCGTCGAGACAACACTTGAAGTCAGGAGATTCGAGAAGAACTATTTCCTATATGAAGAGGAATCAGATTTTCATACGAACATTGAGTATACAAAAAAGGCCCGGGACATACTCGAAAGGAACATTGAAAACTACAGGTCGCTTGAAATTTATCCCCAGATGAAAATAATGGAAGAAGATCTTCAACTTTACAGTGAACTGATGAAACAGTACGCAGCAATGAAAGGGATAGACAGCGTTGAGAAACAGCAGCAGGAGGAAACAATAAGGGAAACCGGCAAAAGAATCGTGACCTTAGCTGAAGATATCTCAAAAACAGAAATAGAAATAATAAAATCATTTCTCAGTAAAATGATGATGTATCTCACCGTTGCGATTATTCTTCTATCAACGGGAGGTATCGCAATCGGCCATATCCTGTCTAAAATGGTGGTAAAGCCACTTAAGTCACTTGAAGAGAAAATGAGGCACATAGCATCAGGAAAACTCGAAAAAGTTGAGATCGATTCAAAGGACAGGGAGATTGTCTCTCTGATAAACGCCTTTAACAAGATGCTCTCGGAACTCAATCTAAAACAGAGACATCTTGTACAATCAGCCAAACTTGCTTCCCTTGGAACGCTTTTATCAGGGGTTGCCCATGAACTGAATAACCCACTGTCAAATATATCGACTTCCTGCCAGATACTTATCGAAGATTTCGACGATATTGACGTAGAGTATAAGAAAGAACTTCTCTCACAGATAGACCAGCAAACAGAACGGGCAAGAAATATCGTCAGGGGCCTTTTGGAATTCTCACGATACAGCGAATTTAAAAAAGAGCCATTGCAACTTAACAGCCTGCTTCAAGAGACTATCCAATTTATCAGAGGTGAAAAATATAGTGGTATTCAGATAAAGCTCGAGGTCCCTGCCGGCATAATTATTTTTGCCGATAAACAGCGCATTCAGCAGGTCTTTCTGAACCTGATAAAAAACGGGATAGACTCGATCTATGGCGAAGGCACAGTCTTCATCAGGGCACGGGAATGTCTGCAAACTGACACAAAAAAACTTTGCGACTATACAAAATTTCGAGGTACATGTACGGGTGATTGCCTTCTAGAGAAGAATACTGTCGATATCGAAATCGAAGATACCGGCAGCGGCATAGCACCGGAGGTTCTGCCCAAGATATTCGACCCTTTCTTTACAACTAAGGACACCGGAAAGACCTCTGATCGCGGGCTGTTTGTTGGGAAAGGATCCGGCCTGGGGCTCTATATCGTTGAAGAGATCATTAACGAACATGGAGGTTGTATAGCCGTCGACAGCACGGTCGGCAAAGGAACCTGTTTTCTTATAAGGTTGCCTTTAAAGGAGTAAAGATGCATAAAAGCGGGAAAATATTACTTGTTGACGACGAAAAGATCACACTGAAAAACCTTGAGCACGTGATGAAAAAGGAGGGATATGATGTCACTGCGACAGACCGGGGGACACACGCCCTGAAGCTCCTGGAAGAACAGTACTTTGATGTTGTGCTTACGGATCTGAAAATGGAAAAAGTCGACGGGCTGCAGTTATTGAAAAGTTGCCAGGAACTCCATCCCGATACAGAAGTCATCATGATAACAGGGTATGCAAGCCTTGGCTCTGCAGTAGATACAATGAAAAAAGGTGCATTTTATTATATTGCAAAGCCATTCAAGCTGGACCTGGTCAGAAAAGTTGTGCAGGAAGCTATTGAAAAAGTAAGGCTCAAGAAAGAAAACAGGGAATTGAGGGACCAGTTAGAAAAATATGAAGGCAAGGTGAAAATCATCACCCAGAACCCTCTTATGCAGAGGCTTCTTGAGACAGCACAACAGATAGCACCAACAGATTGCAACATACTAGTAACCGGCGAAAGTGGTACGGGGAAAGAACTTCTTTCGAGGTATATCCATGTAAACAGCACCCGTGCAAGCGGTCCTTTTTTTGCCATAAATTGCGGCGCATTTACAGAGGAACTCCTGTCTAACGAACTCTTCGGACACGAGAAGGGCGCTTTTACAGGAGCACTGACAATGAAAAAGGGGCTGATAGAGATGGCATCGAAAGGAACATTGTTCCTTGATGAAATAACCGAGATGCCGTCTTCAATGCAGGTAAAACTTCTGAGGGTTATTCAGGAAAAGGAGCTCTTAAGGGTTGGAGGTACAGAACCCGTCAAGGTGGATGTCAGATTCATAGCTGCAACAAACAGGGATATCCATGAAACAATGAAAAGCGGCAAATTCAGACAGGATCTTTATTTCCGGCTCAACGTAGTAACCCTCCATGTCCCTCCACTGTCAGAAAGAAGGGATGATATCCCTCTTTTGAGTTACTTCTTCCTGAAGCGGTATGTCGCTCTCATGAACAAAAATATTACTGAAATCTCCGCAGATGCATTAAACCTTTTGATGAATTACGACTTTCCGGGCAATATCAGGGAGCTCGAAAATATAATCGAAAGGGGTGTTGCCCTTGCAAACGGACCTGTCATTGAGGTTGCTCATCTTCCCGAAGACCTGAGAGAATTAAGCATAAGGACATTCAGGAAAAAAGAAGGCAAAATGCCGTCTCTTGAAGAGCAGGAACTGTCATATATCCGGTGGGTCCTCAGCGAAGTTGGCGGGAACAAGACACTTGCTGCCCAGACACTCGGGATTGACAGGGTATCTTTATGGAGAAAGTTGAAGAGGTATGGACTTGAAGAGGATTGAGATGTTATCTATTTAAATAACCCCACCGTCTTACTGCTCCAGAGGGAAGTCCTCCTCAGGCGGATAAAAATGAGAGAGGATATTGTATCCCCCCTGTTTTCCTTAGCGTAAACCTGGGAAATGCAACCGGCTGTAAAACCGGAGGCAGGATTGCCTTCAAAGTCTTTTGTTTGAAGACCCCCTGCGGCAAGACCGCAGTCCCGAATATTTTCTGGATTAATGTAAGGAATTCTTTATATTATTACTATTCGCTCGCTAATCCCGTGGCAAGACCACGGGGAATACGCTCGCTATCCATTTCAATCCCGACTTATGACGGTACAAAATACTTTTCAGTCAACTCGGTCTTCTGTGAGTGCATTTTCTGTATAATGCGGATTAAAATTAACTGCATGCTGCTTGTGCTATTTATTACCTTTTAATGAATCAATCTCCTTTTTCATATTTTTCCATTCGAGTGCCCTGTTAATTGCAATGAGGATCTGCTCTTTACGGAAGGGCTTGGTGATATAGTCATAGGCCCCTTTTCGTATGGCATCTTCTGCCGAGTCTACAGAGCCATATGCTGTAATGATCAGTATGGGGATAGATTTATCTATTTTTCTAATCTCAGCGATTAGTTCCGTACCATCCATACCCGGCATCTTGAGGTCAGTTATGACTAGATCGAAGGCCCCTCCCTGAACCAACTTGGGCACCTCCAAAGGATTATTTGTGGTTGTTGCCTTGTGACTGCTCTTTTCAGTAATAATCATGGCGAGAAGGGCAAGCATATCCACTTCATCATCTACAATCAAAATCTGGGCCATCTTACCTCCCTTTTCACCCTCTCTCCCCTTTTATCAAAGAAGAAATGGGGGTAATATAGATTAAGTTAGAACAGGGGTTTCCTCACTTCCCGGAGGAACAACAGGAAGAGACACGGTAAATGTCGTTCCTTTCCTCTCACTGTCCTCTTCTTCGGATATTGTCTCAAAGCTTATTTCCCCACCATATTTAGTCACTATACCATAGCATACCGAAAGTCCCAGTCCCGTACCCTCCCCCACACGCTTGGTTGTAAAAAAGGCATCAAATATTTTTTCCCTGTATTCCCTTTTAATGCCGTGCCCTGTATCCTTGAAAAGTACCTCTACCCTGTTACCGGGCTCGTTAAGCCTTGTTGTGATAGTCAGAAGGCCTCCCCTTTCCATGGAAGAAATAGCATTGGTGATTAAATTCATGAAGACCTGCTGTAAATGACCTGAGTCTCCCCTGACCTTCGGTAAATCCTCTGCTAGGTTCCGCTCCAACTTTATATTTTTTGTAGTCATCATGTTCTCGACAACGGCAAGGACCTTTTCGATGTCCGCATTAACATCGGTAGCATACTCGGTTTTTTCCCGGTATCTTGCAAAGCCCAGAAGGCTTTCAAGGATCCTTTTGCTGTTAAGTGCCTGTTTTTCTATAGTCTCCAGCATCTCTCGATTCTTGCTCCCGGGCTCTGCTTTCTCCAGGAGGAGGTCCGTGAAACCCAGGATTATAGCCATCGGGTTATTGAGTTCATGGGCAACACTTGCAGACAGCTTACCCAGGGCAGCCAGCTTTTCAGTATTGTACATCTGTTCGTCTTCCATCTTCTTTCTCTCCGTGATGTCCCTTGAAATCCCCAGGACATTAAACACCTTGCCCGTTTCATTCTTGATGCCCACGAAGTTGCTCGTAAACCAATACTCGCGATTGCCGACCTGTACCGGATGTTTTACGTTGACGTTTTTTCCCATATTGAAAACCTGCCTGACAAAACCCATTTGCAATTCCGCGCTCTCTTTAGAAAAGAGATCATACATGCTTTTACCTATAAGATCCCTGGGGTCTCCTTGAAAAAAACGTGCAGCGTACCTGTTCATCGACAGGTAATTTCCTTCTTCATCAAGAGCAAAGATCAGATCCTCTGCGCTTTCTACGAGCGTTCTGTACTTTTCTTCTGACTTTTCCAGTTTGTCGAGTGTCTTTGTAAGATATTCCGTTTTCTTTGTAACCTCTTCTTCCAATACCCTGGCCCAGCGTCTCTCAAAATTTATGACATATATGCTGCCGAAAACAATGGCAAGGACAATTACACCCTGTATATAGAGCTGGCGTAAATAAACAGAATGAACTGTCCCTTCAACCTCGCTTAAGGGTGCTACCACTGCTACCGACCAGTTACGATCCTGGACCGATGTCAGATAAACGGGGGCATAGGCAATCAGTTTTTCAATCTCCTTTGCTACATCACCGTGCCAGCCGCATATATAGGAGCCTGTCCCTTCCTTGCCTTTAAGCATTTTTTCCTTCTGGATTATGTTGATCTGGTCAAAAGAAATCTTGGGTCTCCTGTCAGCACGTGCCTCGAAGGCATTCTTCCCAATAAATTCGATGTCAGGATGATATAGGAATATACCTTGACTGTCTATAGCCCATGCGTATCCGGTCTTCCCGGATTTAATATCCTTGATGACCTTCCTGACAAGGTAAGGGACATCTACGGCAAACAGGAGCACCCCAGACATGTGTCCCTTGGGCACCGGATGTAGCTCATCAATAGATTCCTGGTAAACAGGTGTGGCCAGGATCATTACAATCCTCTCGGGATATTCCTCGCTATCACCTGTCACCTCACCCACATAAATCCTGTTTTTGCTGCTCTTCTGAAGAGCCCATTGAAAATATCCAGCATCTTGAAACCTTCCCTGTATCATGAGGGAAACACCCCTTTTATCGAGGATATAAGCTGTCTCTCCTTTCATGTCTAGGAATCTAATCTCTATGACACCTTCATCCTTGACTCTGGATAAGGTAGTGCTCATCCTGTTTGCCCATGATACTTCCATGTATTGAATGGATGGGGAAAGACTCAGGAGTGAAAGCTCCCTCTTGATGCAGTTCAGACTGGCTTGTATCTGACTCGCAGCGTACCTGGCTAATATCAACTGCTGCTTGTTGAAATCGTCACGGACAATATCTCTCATGCGTTTTGCAGAGATCATGCCCAGGACGAGCGCACTTATCAGGAGACCTATCATGATAATGCCAAAGACCATGATAGTTCTTCTTATGTTGTAATATCTATCTCTGGAAGACGTTTCTCTTTTTCTCATTTCATCAAAGGAACGTTGACTATCTTGTGCAACAATCCCTCATAAACTCTTGGATGCAATAGTCTATACAGGCGTCGCTGAACATGACCATATCCAGCTGCTTGGTATATACTGCCAGGCGACCTAATATATCCAGTTTTTGCTCTATAGCCGGACTTTCATATCTGTTTACCTTTGCGTTTAGCACATCTCCGCTCCTTTCAACCCTGAAATCCAGCCTTTCCAGAATCTCTTCTATAAACCGTGTCCTTCTGAGCCGTCTGTCAATAGATGCTCCGCCGCCCATAAAATTAAAGCGGATATAATTATGGTCTATGTTATCTCCTGCATATGCTTCCACGGTCGACAGATGATATCCCAACCTTATACAAAAATTCATATACTCTCCTGATATAAGGGCAAAGCTCTTTCCCCATATCTTGTCCCGCGGGTGTGATTTCTTGAGCGCCATATCAGCTACGGCGGATGCAAAACCCCTTGCATTAACAGGCTTGGGGCCGGGCCATTTCATGGACATCATACCTTTCAGGAAGGCGTTCATGGGGACAGAGCGGATATTATCAGACACTATTCTCCTTAGTCTGTTTTCAATACCACCGTCCAGGTCTATCATGTATATATCCGTAGGTATCTTTGAATCCAGTTTTACAGCCTCTCCCTCTCTTACCTCAGGCCCCCCGCTGATTTTGAACATCTCATCCATAGATACTTCATGGGCAAGGAATGTTATGTCATGGAGCGTCTTGCAAAGCTCGGGCTTCAGCATGCTGTCTCCGGGACCAATCAGGCTTAACGGGACTATCTTTTTAAGAACATCGTCTAATATCCCAAAAATATGGGTATTTTTGAAGAGGTTCCCCCTCATTTGTCCCAATTCAATAACTTCTTCGACACGTCCTTCATAGATATTGCCGTTAAAGGCGTCAACCGTTATCTCAAGTCCGTTCATGATAAGCCTGGTAGCCGCCTTGGTGTTTACAATGGTGGGAACACGGAACTCCCTGGCAAGGGATGCCATGTACCCCGAAGCACTTCCTGCATCAGTTACAATAGCAGCGGCCTTGTCCATCACTATTACAAACTTCGGTGACGTATTTTTGGCTATAAGGACAGCCCTGTCAGGGAAATCGATCAAATCTCTTTCTTTACTCACTATATAGGCTTTTCCAGTACCAACGCCCCTGCTCACGATGACACCGCTATTTATCAAAACCTTGCGACCTTTCAATGGCGAAGGGCTCTTCACCTTCAAAGGATGCCCGCCATTCCCGCTCCACCTCTCCTTGACTTCCCTGGAGATGCTCTCGGTCTTCCTTTCCCTGGAAAGGATTGCCTGAATCTCTGACTCGACCTTTCTGAGGACATCATCTAACTCTGCATATTTCCCGCCCGAGATCTTGTTGAGGCAATCTATGATCAGAGGCACCTTATGAGATATAACTCGCAAGTTTGATCTCACATATTGCATGTCAAACAGATAGTCCCCTGCGGCCTTTTCTTCCATGTCGGCCATTATTTCGAGGACTGCATTTGTTTCAGAGAGTATTTTCTGGAAGTACTTATATCTTTTTTGAAGCTGTTTGCCGGATTCGGACAGCCCGCCAGTTGATTTTTCTTTTTTAAAAATACCCAGTAAATCCCTCATGTGAACCTTACCTGTATCCTTTCTTACTGATCTACCAGGCACGTTGTGTGGACGGACTTATTGAACTTTATTTGGATTAAAGTAATTTACAATCATATATGAATGACAGGCAAAGATACTGTAAAGGTTGTACCCCTTCTCTCCCCGTCCTCATCCTCGGTTACTGTATCAAAGGTTATATATCCGCCATAATTGGTCACCATACCATAACAGGCTGAAAGTCCCAGTCCTGTCCCCTCTCCCACTTCTCTTGTTGTGAAAAAAGGATCAAAGACTTTGTCTCGGTGTTCCTTTCTTATGCCATGGCCTGTATCCTTGAAAATAATCTCTACCCTGCCATCATTATCAACGTGCCTGGTAGAAATAGTCAAAACACCTCCTTCACCCATGGCAGCAACAGCGTTGGTTATCAAGTTCATAAAGACCTGCTGCAAGTGTCCCGAATCACCCCTAACTTTTGGTAAATCTGCTGCAAGGTTAATTTCTAAAATGATCTTTCTAGTAAATAACATGCTTTCAACTACAGAAATAACCTTTTCAATACTTGCATTGACATCGGAAGAATATTCTGTTGTCTCAGGTTGCCTGGCAAAGCTCAGGAGGTTTTCCACAATCCTTTTACAATTAAGCCCTTGTCTTTCTATGGTCTTGAGAAGCTCATAACTTGGGTTGTTAGGATCTACCTTCTCCAGGAGAAGATCAGCAAAGCCGAGGATTACTGCCACCGGGTTATTGAGTTCATGGGCCACACCGGCTGCCAGCTTGCCAAGGAATACCAGCTTCTGGACGTTATAAATCTGGTCGCCACCCTTTTTCCATTTCGTAACGTTCCTTGCCATTTCGATTACTCTCGTAACTTTGCCCTGGTCATCCAGCACAGGATATGCAATGACCCTGTAGTATGAAGTATCGCGCCCTTGGTAATGTGTATGGAGAACCTCGTGAGGCGTGCCGGTCTTGAATGCATCCTGTACCGGGCAGGGATGATTGGGCATATCGCAAGGTCCATCCAGATTATGAAGGACCCTGTAACAATATTTCCCGATTACAGCTTTCTTATGTACTCCCAGCCTTTGTTGCAATGCTTCATTGATGTCCTCTATCCTGTATTCGTTGTCAACAACCATAATCTGGTCCCTGATACCGTCAAAGATATCGCGCAGGAAGCTAGCATTTTCTAACAAATTTGCACTATTTACATCTTTAACCTTTTTCTTCTCAAACCCCTCTAACATTGCGCCCCTCTTACCATTTATATTCTATCAGATAATGAACCCTTGTCAAAGATATAAAAAAAACAGGTTCATTTTTATCTTTACATGTTTCATAACCTTTTGATTAATCTATCGAAACAGTCCTTTGTCCAACTTTTAACAGCGATGCGTTACAGGTAGGCACCTTATAATAGACCTATGACAGAATCAAGGAGTTCTAGCAAGAATTTGGGGTATACCCCGAGGCTCATTAATACAACGGCTAAAAGCAGTAGCGGAATAATCATGGTTAACGGTGGATCTTTAATCTCTTTATTTTCAAAATCCGGGTTCAGAGGTCCAAAAAAGATCCTCTTTGCTGCCAGGAATGTGTATGAGATCGTCAAAACAATCGCCGTGACTGCCATAATTGCGATAACAAGCACTTTTGAAGAACCATAAACCCCTGAGTTGAAGATACCGGTAAACATTATCCATTCTGCAACAAAAGCACTCAGGGGAGGAAAACCCGAAAGTGCAATAGCACCGAGTATCCAGAGCAGGGTTGTCAAAGGCATCTTTGATGCCAGACCGCCCATTTTGTTAACATCCCTTGTACCAGTTGCATAGACTATGAGTCCCGCGGTTGAAAAGAAGATTGTCTTGCCCATGATGTGGCTCAGGAAGAAAAACATGCCTCCTTCAATACTGATGACGGTGAGTGCCCCGATTCCGAGCACAGAGTATGATATCTGACTTATCGTTGAACAGGCAGCTATACGCTTTACATCGTGCTGGACCATTGTAAAAAGAGAGCCATATACCATGGTTACAAGAGCAAAAACCATAATGGGCATACTATAGACCTGGAGGTCATCGTAAAGTGGAATGACGAGAACCCTGACTACCACGTATGCTGCTATATTTGCATATACCGCAAGCAACCCTGCTATGCATGTGGGGTGCTCTGCGTGAACCCAGGGCATCCACACATGGAAAGGGAATACTGCAAGCTTGACAAACATGCTGATAAGTATAAGCACGATTACCAAGTCAACCAGCGGATTCCCGGAAAGGGCATGTAGACTTGCTATTTCAAAACTGCCTGTCTGGGTAAATGCTGCAATGATACCGATCAGGAAAAAGGTTGCCCCGCCGACGCCCCAGAAAAGACACATCAAAGCAACATTTGTACGCTTTATGTAGTCAGAATAACCGAATAATGCCATTATGAAATAAAGGGGGATAATCGTTAACAGTTCCATGAAGAAAAATAGCGAGAGAAGGTTTGTACAGAAGGCAATGCCCATAAAACCGGCGGGGAAATACAGAAAGAGAGAAAAAAACCTCGTGTTATAGAGAAGCCAGGTCTTTTCATCTACATGCCCGTATATCAATTCTATCCTGTGGTCTACATAGTGTATTGAATAGAATGCCAGCGCGACACTGCATATGTTCATTATCAATGCGACCGGCGCACTCAACCCGTCAGCAAAAAGGTTAACGTTTACCATAGGGCCCAGGATATATTCCTCAAAGATTGTTGCGCCCTGGTAGACCCTTATATTCACGAGGAACAGGAGGGCAGTCGTATACAAGAGAGTAATACATGCTATCCATCCCGCCTTTCTGCCCAGTTTTTGTCTTGTCATCAATATCAGGACTGAGCTGATGACGGGCAGTCCTACTATCTGGAGAAGGATATACGGTATCATTGCGTACCACCACCCATGAAGAGCATTACGAAGAGGATGATAATAAACAACAGGATGACATACAGAAGGTTAAATGTCATCTCTCTGCTTTCTGTCTTCATATGTTTGATGAGGTTGTAAATCCCTCCCGGAAGAGCGGGTAAAACCCCGTGGAACACTTTATTGAATGGGTTTTCTACAATCTTGGGTGTAGCAGCAGCAAGCGCGTTTATAATCCCCACAAAGAACTTGTAATAGACAATATCATCTATGTACCACCTGTTCCAGAAAAACTTGTGAACCGCTTTGAGAGATGACCGCTTCTCCAGGAAGCTCGCAGCATCTATCCTCCTCGATATATAAAATACATATGCCACAGCAGCGCCTATAAACACTGCGAGTACCGATAATGCAGGGATGAACAGCCCTGCACTTTCAGGATGCACAATTGTCAGACGGAGACTTTCCAGCGCGTGACCGAAGGTCTCCTTTAAAAAGTGTTCGAGCTTTAGACCGAATATGCCAATCACAACGATCGCTGTTGCCAGCGCGCCGCATGCAACAACCATGACAGGATAAGCCTCCCCGAGATGCTTGCCCTTTTTCTTCAATGCTGCAACGTTTTCGCTCTCTTTTCCGTGAAAGACCATACCGATAAAGCGTAACGAATAAAATGCGGTTACAACGACGGTAACCATGGCGACCAGGAATAACGGATAAATATGTACATGCAGGGTTGAAATGAGAACGAGGTCCTTACTCCAGAATCCCGGCAGCGGCGGCACGCCCATGAGTGACAGAGCGGCAATGAACATGAAAAGCCATGTATAAGGCATGTATTTCCTGAGGGAGCCCATCTCATTGATATAGATAGAATGAGCAGCATGAATCACGGAACCGGCGCAAAGGAAGAGGCACGCCTTGAAAAGGGCATGACTCATGAGATGGAAAGTGCCGCCTGTATAGCCCTCCATGAGATTGTCCGGCGTTAAACCTGCAACCCCCAGGGCGAGCATCATGTAACCTATTTGGCTTACAGTCGAAAATGCGAGTACTTTTTTCAACTCCAGAGAAACCATGCCCTGGGAACCGGCAACAAAAGCTGTTATCGCACCTGTCCAGGCAACTATAATGAAGAAATAAATGGCCTCGTGGGAACCGGCTACCCAGTAGCCGAAATAGAAGATTGGTATGAGCCTGGCAACGAGGTAGACACCGCTTTTAACCATTGTCGCAGCATGAATGAGCGCCGAGACAGGAGCAGGGCCTGTCATGGCCTCCGGAAGCCACTCGTGGAAAGGAAACTGTGCAGACTTTCCGAATGCACCTGCAAGAAGAAGGACTATGACTAGTGTGATCATGCCCGATGTCTCTGCCATTGCAGGTATCCATATAGAGGATGTGTTATAGAGTTCAAGGATGTTCAACGTTCCGGCGTAGGCATATATTATCAACATGCCGCCCAGCATGAGGACATCTCCTGCAGATGTCACGATCAGGGCCTTGAGCCCGGCGTGTGACGGCGTGCGGTATGGCGTCGGGGGAGGCCCTCCCACACAGTATTCCTTTTCGTCCTTGTAGTAAAAAGAAATAAGCCCCCAGCTGCAGAGACCGACTAGTTTCCACCCGATAAAGAGGAAGAGCAGGTTATTGGTAAGAACCAGCAGGAGCATGCTTCCGATAAAGAGGTTCATCCACATCCACCATCTTGTCAAAGAGCTGCTCCCTTTCATGTATCCCATGGAATAAAGCATGATAAAAAAGCTTATGACCGCAACCACATTTGCCATGACAATACTCAGGGGATCTACCAAAACCCCCGCATTCAGTTGAATAGGTGCGGTAAGCCACACAAAAGAGCTGTCTATCGGCAATTGTGAAGGATGAAACAGGTACGGAATGAGCATTAAACTGCACACAGCTGCGGCGAACGACAGGGAAACCTCTCCATAATCCCTGAGCTTCGGATGGATCCTGGCTAAAACAGGAGACAACAATGCCCCTGCAAGGGGAAAAAGAAAACAAAGCCACGCAAATTCTATACCCACTGTTATACGCTCCCTAATCCAAATGTTGTGTTAACTGCATCCATTATGGGTGAAAATACCCCGGCTATCCATGCAATACCTACAGCGAAACAGAGAACCGCAAGGACTATACCGGGTATGAGCATACTCGCCGGTGCCTCATCTATTTTTATCTCACTGCCCGGATTTGTTTTTACCGGCAGTAGGTACATAATCTCTATGACGCGCCAGAAATAATAGATCATGAGGAGGGTACTAACGAATATTACGGCTACAAAAACATAATTGTGAGCGTCTATCGAAGCGAGTATCAGATACCATTTTGAAATAAACCCTACACTCGGCGGCATCCCTATCATCGCCAGCGATGCCAGAATAAAAGCCAGGCAGGTATATGGCATCCTCCTCCCCAGCCCGACAAAGTCGCGTATATCCCGCAAGCCTGCCTTATAGATAAATGCACATGCCGTCATAAACATGCATCCCTTTATCAGCGCATGGTTCAGCACATGCATGAGTGCCGGGGTCAGCCCTAACGTCGTGGACGTGGAAAGACCGACACCGAGCATTATGTATCCGACATTCGCAATGCTCGAGTATGCAAGCATCCTTTTCAGGTTGAACTCCTGTATCGCGTATATGGAACCAACGATTATAGCCACCGCAGATATCCATGAAATAATATCCATTATGGACACGTAATGGAGGATAAAATCCACGGTGAATACCGAGAACATTATCCTTATCAATGCATAAACGCCCGTCTTTGCCATTGCTGTCGATATGAGCACGCTTACAGCAGACGGCGCGCGGGTATATGCATCGGGTTGCCAGGAATGGAGCGGGAAAAGGGCTACTTTTATGCCAAGGCCGACGAGGATGAAAATAAAGGATGTCTGGACTGCGCTATTGTCATAGAGTGGAGGGAGCAGAATCCTCAGGTCAGCCATGTTCAGTGAGCCGGTAACTGCATAAAGGTAGCCGACGCCCAGTAAATAAAAACAGGCGCCAATGGTGCCCATGACAACATACCGAAAGCTGGCAATGAGCGCCCCCTCTTCTCCTATGGCAACAAGGCCGTAGGCAGAAAATGAGGCAATCTCAACCAGTACATAGAGATTAAACGCGTCACCTGTAAGGGTAATGCCCAACAGTCCGGTGATATTCAGGAGAAAAAGCGTATAAAACAGGGGAATTTTATGCTCGGGCAGTTCCTGCTCAACGTTTCTTTTCGAATAAACGGCTGCTGCAAAGGCCATAAAGGTAACTATAATGGCTATATATGCATTTAGATGATCCACAACGTACTCTATTCCCCAGGGAGGTTGCCACATTCCCAGCCAGTAGTGGATTTCCCCCTTCTGCTGTACCATGTTTAGCAGACCAAGGGCAGAGACCATGCAAACAGACAGGGCGGCAAGGACGATGGGAAGACACAGACTTTTTCTCCACCACCCCAGCACGGGGATAAAGAACGAAAGGATTAAAGGGGTTACGACTATGAGGGCGGGAAACTGTTCAGAAATCACTTATTTCTTCCTTAATTATTTTCTGAAAATAATAAATACGTGATTTATAAAAACGCTACTATCTTCCCTTAAGAAACCGGAGGGACAATACCCCTCTTTCGCCAGAATGCAATGACAAACCGGCAATCCTTTTACAAGCCCTGTTTTATTTAGGCATTGTGATCTCATCTTCGTCTAAGGTGCCATATCTCTTAAAGATCAGTATAATGATGGAAAGTGTAATGCCTGTCGTTGCTACAGCTACGACAATCGCTGTAAGCATAAGCACAGATGGCAGTGGATTTATGATCTCTGCTGCCTGGACAGCAGTATGAGCAGCCCCGTGGCCACCGACAATATGTATACTTGCCCCCCTTTTAGCCCCTATGGACATGAAATAAAAAATGATGGCCCACTGGAAGATACCCATGCCTATGAGTTTCTTCATGAAATTCCCCTTGGCCATCATAGCGTAGAACCCTATTAATATGATGACTATATACATCCAGTAATTGTATTTGCTCAGGATATATTCAAACATCTTCCTCCAGTGCCCCTTCGTGTTCACCTTTTGTTACCAGGTCGAGAAAGATAGAGAGCATGATAGCCATAACGGTAATCTGCACGCCCAGCTCTATCATAGCCATGCCGTAATACCTTGCCTTTACGGGGTCTGCCGGCAGGACTTTGCTCAGGATGCTGTAATCCAGGAAATTACTTCCCAGCAGCAGGCACAGGAAGCCGGTGCCAACGTATATGAACACCCCGAGACAACAGAATATGAGGAGCGCCTTTTCTTTGAAACGCCTCTTTGCCTCCCTGAGGTCATATGCGATAACGATAAGTATGAAGGCCGCAGCCATTATGCATCCTCCCTGGAAGCCACCCCCCGGGCTGCTATGGCCATGGGCAAAGACATATAGGCTGAAGACCTGCATAAACGGGATGAGAAACCGGGAAAGGGTGCTGACGACAATATCCTCAATATCTCTTACCATTTTCTGGGTCTCCTCAAGAGCATCATAACCACGATCCCTGCCGTAAAGATGACAGCGGTCTCGAACATGGTGTCAAAACCCCTGTAGTCGGCAAGTATGGCGGTAACAAGATTCGGCACGGCCGTCTCGTCGAGCGCATGTTCGATATATCTCGGTGAGACGTGGAGGCTTGCCGGCTGATTCGGGTCAGCCCATTTCGGGAAATCTTCCACCCCGTAAACGAGCAGTGCTCCCGTTATGATGATGGCAATAAAGGCAAGGACCTTCTTCAATCCTTTGTCCTCCTCGTCGTAATGTAAAGGGTGGCAATATAAAAGACACCGCTTACACCCGCACCTACCGATGCCTCGGTAAATGCAACATCAACTGCACCGAGCTGCGTCCAGATAAGGCACATAAAAAAGCTGAATGCATTAAGGAGGACTACGGCGCTCAGCAGATCCTTTACATTTATAGCAGCAGCCGCAGCAATAATCGCCAGAAATGTCAAAAACAGGTCTAATTGCCATACCATCTCGACACTACTCCTCTTTTGTCCAGATCTCTACCCCGCAATCCAGCCCCGCCTTTGTAATCGCATGGGTTGCAGTAGGATTGGCCAGGAATGTAAACATGGCGATAAACATTATCTTGATGCTAACGAAGATAGTTCCCAACGCAAAGCCGTGATGCAGGTTATAGACAGCCAGTCCCATAAGGAGAAGAAGTGCTCCAAGGGTATCTCCCTTGCCTGTGGCATGCATCCGGCAGTAAAAATCAGGGAGGCGCAAAAGACCTATGGTTGCCGTAGTAAAGAAAAAGAGTCCACCGAGGACAAGGATTACAGCCAGAATAGTTATGATAATCATTTATCTCCTTTCTCCCTTAAGTACTGTGCCCCAGGCATTATGCTTTTCCTGTAACGGAAGAATTTTGAAGCTGCCAGTGTTGCGATGAAATTCAGCAAGGCATAAACAAGAGCAAGATCCACAAACATGTCTACCTTTCCATAGATCAAGCCTATGAGGACCAGGATAACCGAGGTCTTGGTGCCGATGACACCGACACTGATTATCCTGTCGAGGACCGTGGGCCCGAAAACGCCCCGATACAGACAGAGCAAAACGAGAAAACTTAATATCAGCGTGATGATGAGAAAAAAAAGCTCCACTAATCCTCCTTAATGCCTATCCTGTCATTCCGCACTTGTCGGCGCGACTCTTCGCGTAGACTCGCTTCGAAATGCGGAATCCAGAGTTTTTAATTTTTCCCTGGATTCCTGCCTTCGCAGGAATGACACTAACCACTAGTCCTCCTCAAATACATGGGCCACTCTGTTTTCCATTTCACCGGTCAGGAGGTCGTCTGCAACCTTTCTGTCCAGGGCGTGCACAACATAGTATCCCCCTCCTCTTATATCCGCTGTGATAGTACCCGGAGTGAGGGTAATGGAATTTGCAAAGGCCAACAGGGAAATGCCCTTTTTTAATTTTGTCGGGAATGTTATAAGCGAAGGCTGTATAGGCATCCTGGGACTGAGGACCACTTTTGCCACATGAAAATTGGACAGTATGATCTGGTACATGAGCCAGGGCATATATAAGATGAAACGGCCAACCTCCACCCTGTCCTTGCCGCGGAACTTTTCACGCTTGAACAGGAGGTCGCTGGATATGTATGTGACAATGGAGCATGAAATTATCCCGAGGGAGAGATGCCAGGCATCGAATACGCCGGACCATATGATCCAGCATGTAAAGAGTATTATAAAAGTGATAATATATCTCATCACTTTCCTACCATCCTTAAAAAGATGCTGCGTTTTTAAGAAACGGTTATTCCGCCATAGAGAGTACGCCCAGCATGGAGAACAGGATCATGAAAGCAACCCACCAGCAGATTATCAAATAGGTCGGGCTTTTCCGCGCGCCTCCAAGCCCGAGAAGGTAAACTATGCCGCCGACAAATACAGCGGGCAAAGAACAGGCGCAGGCAAGCCAGATCCCCAACTGCGTAATCCCGTCGCCTTTTCCAAGATTTTGGATCCAGAAATGGGGTCCGGGATATTTTCCTTCAGGGGTCACGGCTGCCCAGATTTCACCTGAGCTCTTACCCTCCCAGACAAGAGAAAAAACCTTGAACGGGTCTGATACGTTATTTTCAGGCGCTATTATGCTAATAACAGGGCCTATCATGGCTATAAAAGCACCCACAATACAAATCCAGTAGATTATATCTCCTACAACAACGCCGGCAAAAGGTATCCGGACCTGAGGTCTTTCTTCCATGGTTACCTCCTTCCTTTACCGAACCAACCGTAATCCTTGCCGATAAGAATAAAAACTAATCCGACGCACACACCCATGAAACCCAACCTGACCCATAAAGGCAGCGAAAGGACACCCAGGAGATCAAGGCCTTTTGTGAACAGCCCGAAAGCCGTGAAGAGCAGGGTCCCGATCAATATGAACCTTACAAACACAGCCCTCATTCCGATCAATACCTGTGCTCCCAGGACCCCTCCCAGTACCTGGCCAACGAGGAGTGGGGCTATAACGATCGGGATCATTGCGCCGGCTATGAAGTAAGGCCAAACTGATACGCAACTTCCCATTCCGAGCCCTGTCATGCTGACAGCGGCTGCCACCTTGAGCGGGCACCCCATGATGACGTTCAGGGCCGGTACAACAGCCCATCCACCTCCCATTCCGAAAAAGCCTCCTATCAGGCCGACAAAAAAGATGGCTACCCAGAACAACAGGCCCCTGTTAAGCTTGTAATCCACGACTTTACCTATAGATTCTTCATAATAAGGGAGATGCATCTGGAAGAAACGTGTAAAACCGTCTTCCTTCTTAACCTCCGGGTATTCTATCTTCTTGCCACCCAGTAGAAAATACAGGAAGAGCGCAAAAATGATAAGCGCCAGGATTATTCTGATAATTCCTTCGCCTCCCACCCCGAATGCCTTGGCAACAAATATTGCACCCTGGGCACCAAGAAAGGCGCCTACCCCCAAAGGTATCATGAGAAAGAGGCCGAGCCTGATGTTGCACAGGCCGGTCCTTGCGAGCGGTCCCGTAGCCACCAGGGCATTGAACATGGCTACGACAAGGCCGGATGCCCTTATGATCACGCTGTCCATAGGGGTGAATGCCATGGCAATAGGAGACCAGATGACCCCGCCACCGATTCCGGCCAGCGTTCCTATAAAGCCGATGCCCAGGCTGGCAAAGAAAAGGCCGGAAACCCACGCGGATACGTAAAATGGGGTCACGGTGTCCGGAGGACCCTTTAAAGACAGGGATATCAGGAGCCATCCAACATAAATTACGATGGCTCCGGCGCATATTGCAAAGAGTTCAAGCCAGGGATAAGGTTTGTACCAGTTCTTTAGAGCTACTTTCCATCTGGGAAGTACTACCGCGATCTCCGGGTTACTTCCTTTCATAATTTAAACCCCCTTCCTTAATTCTCCCTCTTACCACCCTCTTTGATAATTTAGGTGGGTATAGTAAATTTAAGGCTTTCTTACTATTAAAATCGGACAACCTGCATGCCCTATGAGCCTTTCAGTCACGCTCCCCATTAGAAGCCTTTCCAGGCCTGTCCTGCCATGGCTGCCGACAACCATGAACCCAGCTTTCTTCTTTTCTACAGTATCGACAATGACCTCGTGAGGTTCACCTTTCAGGGTCAGTGTCTCAACCTTTATCCCCTCCCTTTCAGCAACGTCTTTCACCATACCGACACTTGCCTCTGCCAGTTTAAAGTTTTCATCCCTCTTGTAAACGGAAAGTGCAATGAGACTGCTCCCGACGCGTTTTGCAATGCTTATGGCCTCGCGGGTTGCGATCTCGCTGTAAAGCGAACCGTCTGTCGGGACCATGATCTTCTCAAGGGAGATCCTGGAAAACCTAGGCACTATCATGACCTTGCAGGGAGCGTCTCCTATGACCTTGGCAGCCACGCTCCCCATCATGATTCTCGTGATCCCGGTCCTGCCATGCCTGCCCATTATTATCAGTTCTACATTGTTTTTTGCCGCTTCTTCGATTATCAACTTGGAAGGCACCGGACCCCGGCCTAAAATGATCTCACAGGATACCCCTTCTTTCCTGGCCCTTACTTGCACTGATTCAAGGTGCTCCCTGATTGACTTTTCAAGCTTTTCGACTGCTGCCAGCGGATAGCTATCGGCAAACTCCCGTATATCGGGTTCCTGTGCTACTGATATCACATATAGTTTGCTGCTGCATGTCTTTGCCAGATTAATAGCCTCCCTTATTGCACCCTCACTGAATTCAGAACCGTCAGAGGACACAAGCAGCCTTTCCATTTTTGCTACCGGACATGGCTGATCTGCATTCATCTCTCCACCTCCTTCCTTGCTTATTCCCGTGAGAATAAATTCCAACGGGGTTTACACGACAGCACTGGTAAGCTCATCAAATATCTCTATCATTCTTACTACACCGACAAACTTCTTTTTGTCTTCGATAACGGGCAGGAGGATCAGATTATTGGTAAGCATCTGCTCTGCCGCTTTGCTTACGGGGTCACCCGGTTCAACAAAGAATTTTGCAGGGACCATGATTTCACTGACAGGGCTTTCCGTCTTTTCCTTGGATTCAAGCCCCTTCAAAATATCATTCAGGGTCAATGTACCAAGGATATTGTACTTCTCATCAAATACGAGTACAGCCATTGGGTGGATACATTTCTCCGTCCCTATCACAGACTTCTTAACCACCATTATGGCCTGTTTGATTGTGAACCAATATGGCACATGAGGATACTCGAAAACATCGATCATCACATCCTTTACTAATTTACCTGTTGACATAAAATCCCTCCTTTTTATATATTCGATCTGAAGTTTTGGAAAACTTCAGAAAACATTCTATCATCACCTATTTATTTTTTCAAACTCTATAAAAAACGCGAATTTGTCCGCGCGTTTCATTGAACGCATATACATAATCTGTTCCTCTCCCGAAAAAAAATGCTGGTTTAAAACCAGGGCCGGTGAACTCTCAGGGAGATCAAGGAGCATGCTGTCACCTCCGCTGAGATTCATCATGGTAAAATAGTTCCTGATTCTCGTCATATGTATTCCGTACTTTTTGTCAAGGAGTTCAAAGAGGGAGCTTTTCCGGATGTCTTCCTCCAGGAGCGGCGGACAAGTGTGAAAAGGGACATATGTCTCCTGAATCAAAACGGGCCTGGTATCAAAAGACCGCAATCTCTTGATATAGATTATATGTTTTTCTCCGGAAACATTAAGATTCTGGGCAAGGTCATCAACCGGCATCATTATTGTCTGCGCCAGGACATCGGTCGAAAAATCTACCTGTTCGTCAAGCATGAGTTCACCAAACATTGCAAACATGGTAAGCTTATCAGCTTCAACTCTCTTAGCTACAAATGTCCCCTTCCCCTGTTGACGTTTCAGATAACCCTGCCTGACAAGTTCTAAAATAGCACTTCTTACCGTTGTCCTGCTCACGTTAAAAAGTTCACAGAGTTCCTGTTCGTTTGGTATCTGGAAGCCAAAAGACCATTCCTTATCTTCAATCTTTTTCTTCATGATATCGTAGAGCTGTACGTAAAGCTTACGATAATTTTGCCTGTTTAAAGTTATCATTTTTTTGTAATTACGTTATTAAATTGTTGGTGTTGTCGTAATGATATAATAATTAATTTTTCTTGTCAAGCTTTTTTTTTGATGCTATAATGAACTACTCTTATTTTTAATTAAAAATTATAATTTTCATAGAAATATAGTGATAATCTATGAAAAAAGAAGAATTTAACTTTAAACAATCTTTAAAAGACAAATATTCAGTATTTCAGCAACTTCTTGCCAAAAATAACCAAGTTCTTGAGCTCCTTGCAGATATGGAAGAAAAGCTTTCAGGCGAATATCTTTTTGACAGGCAGTATATAAATAATAATGTCAGACTGATTTCCCATAGCGTTTTTCATATTATTGAAAATCTTAATGCCCTCTCCAGGGATAAGTACACACAGCTTTATAAAATCTATGACGATATCAATCATAATATCGAGAATATCCTCACTCGCAAACTGGAGATCCCGGCCAGTGATCTTACCATTCCTCTCGAAAATCTGACTGCCGAGATGGTAAATATCGCAGGCGGTAAGATTGCACATTTGGGAGAGATTAAAAAATCCCTGGATCTTCCGACCCCGGAGGGCTTCGCAATCAGTGCCTATGCATTCGCAAAATTTATGGAACACAACATGTTCACAGAAAAGGTAAACAAAACACTTTCATCTCTTGGCGTAGAAAACATGGAGGAGATTACCAGGGTCAGCAAAGAAATACAGGACATGATAGCGGAATCAGATATTCCCAATGATCTGGAAATTTCCATCAAAGATGCTTATGCAGAACTCTGCATGAAAACCGGCAGCGAAACAGCAGTGTCTGTAAGAAGCAGCGCTATCCTCGAGGACGGCATGTTCACCTTTGCCGGGCAGTATACCACCTTTCTCAATGTCCCTGGAGACCTGATTATTAAAAAATACAAGAAGGTCGTAGCGAGCCTGTTTACTCCACGCGCGATATTCTATTACAAGACAAAGGGGTTTTCAGAGGGAGAAATGGTCATGGCTGTCGGTGTTCTCCGCATGGTAGAGTCACTGTCAGCAGGCGTCATTTATACAAGGGATCCGAATAACCCGGAGGCTGATTACCTTGAAATAAACGCCATCTACGGGCTTGGGAAATTGGTGGTGGACGGAACTGTAACAGCAGACCTTTATAAGGTATCAAGACATCCTGAATGCACCATCCTCAACAAGATGATATCTAATCAGGAAACAATGCTTATCAGCGGGCCGGATGGAACACTGAAAGAAATAGCAGTTCCGGACGAACTGAAAGGGAAACAGTGTCTTGCCGACAATCAGATAAAACTATTGGCTCGATATGCACTTGATTTAGAGCGACACTACGGATCTCCCCAGGACATTGAATGGGCTATCGGGAACGATAATAATCCTTATATCCTCCAGACGAGGCCGCTAAGAATTATGAGCATTCAACCTTCAACATCAGAGGCTCATCTTCCTACACGAATAAAAGGTTACAATGTTCTCCTTGATAAAGGAGTGACTGCGTGCAGGGGTGTCGGTTTTGGCAAGGCATTTATACTCAAAGATGAAAAACAACTGAAAGATTTCCCCGAAGGTGCAGTGCTTGTTGCAAGGCATACCTCTCCTAAATTTGTCATTGTCATGAACAGGGCATCTGCAATAGTCACGGACGTTGGAAGTGCCACCGGGCACCTGGCATCTCTTTCCAGGGAATATCAGGTACCTACGATTCTTGATACAGAAATCTCGACACGCATCTTGAGGGACGGTCAGGAGATCACCGTGGACGCCATCAATTGCAATATATATGAGGGCAAGGTTACCGAGCTGATTGAGTATGCACGTAAAAAAAGCGAGCCATTTAAAGATACGCAATTGTTTAAAACACTCGAAAAGTTATTAAAGCAGGTAGCCCCGCTGTTTTTAGTTGACCCGCAGGATGAGAGCTTTAAGCCTGAGTGCTGCAGGACATTCCATGACATAACCCGTTTTGCACACGAAATAGCAATGCAGGAAATGTTTGATATCGGTAAAGGGCATGACATGAAGGCAACAAAGACGATCGACCTTGAGGCAGGAATTCCTATCGATGTCCATATACTGGATATTGATGGGGGAGTCAAGGAGAACACGGAGAAGGCTTCTCCTGGGGATATACTCTCAAAACCTTTTGCCGCACTCCTGAAAGGCATGACAAGCATGAGATGGCCGGGGCCGCCTCCCGGAGGTCCTCCATCCTTTTTAGGCACGATAGCACAGGATAATTCTGTTCAGGAACAAGAACAGATGAGCGAGATTGAAAAAAAGAGTTTTGCTATAGTATCCGGGAATTATATGAATTTCAGCATAAGGCTAGGATATCATTTTTCGATGATAGAGACATATGCGAGTGATAACCTCAACGACAATTACATAAAGTTCTTCTTTAGAGGTGGCGGCGCCTCTCCTGACAGGAGATTAAGACGGGTCAGTCTTATAAATGAGATACTGAAAACCATGGGATTCAGAATGGATATCAAAGAAGATCTTATTGACGCCGTCATTACCAAATATAAACAATCGACCATCGAAGAGATGCTAGTTATATTAGGTAAGCTAACTGCATATACGAAGCAGCTGGATATGGTCATGTTCAACGATGACATTTCCGAGATGTATGCAGAGGATTTCGTCAAACAGCACGTTACAGGAAAATTTTAAGGCATGATACCCCGCAGCAGATCTGCGGGGTATCCGGTATCCATAGAATAGCTTACTTACTTAATAATAATGTGCGAATTAAAGCTTCCAGACCAGGACAGCGTTCTGCGCATGTCCTATGACCCTTTCCGTTACGCTCCCCATTAGGAGTTTCGATATGCCGGTCCTTCCGTGGCTTCCGATCACTATGAGTCCCACGTCCGCCTGGGAAGCCGTATGAACTATTACCTCATGGGGCATGCCTGTCCTCACAACAGTTTCCGCCTTTATGCCTTCCTTTTCAGCAGCCTTCCTGACCGTCTCAACACAATCCTTTGCCGTTGCAAGGTTTTCATCTTTCTTGGCAACAGACAGGGCAATCAGGGTGCTTCCCGAACGTTTTGCAATGCTTATGGCCTCCTGTGCTGCAAAATCGCTGTGCATTGAACCGTCGGTAGCGATCAGTATCTTTTCATATGAGAGTTTCGCATCTCTGGGGATAACCATAACCCGGCAGAGTGTGTAACCTATGACCTTACCGGTAACACTTCCCATCATGGCCCTCATGATTCCTGTACGGCCGTACCTGCCCACTACGATCATGTTTATCTTGTTCTTTGCCGCCTCGTCGACAATATATTCATGAGGCTCCTCGCCTTCGCGCACAATAATTTCACAGTCAACTCCCTCACCCGATGCCTGTGATTGAATCATCTCAAGGTGCTTCCTCGTCTCTTTCTCCATTTTTTCGACAAGCCCCGGTGCAAGGGCCATTAACTCCTGATTGACTTTAACGACTGATATCGCAAAGAGTTTACTTCCGCAGACCTTTGCCAGATTGATAGACTCCCTTATGGCACCGTCGCAGTATTTGGAACCGTCTGTGCATAATAGAAGCCTTTCAAGCCTTTCTATTATAGGACATACTTGTGCACTCATATTAATGACCTCCTGACTTTAGGATTCCGCTTGCCGCAAGAACCAATACGGCGACTTCCATGATGGCGATTATAATATAAGGTGTATCCTTTTTGCGCATCAATATCGGCACTATAGCAGCGTAGCACAAAATAGTAAGCCCGGCCAGAAGCGCTATCCCGACAAAATTAAGATAGTCCCCTTTATTTACAAACGAAAGCCACGCCCACCCCGTGGGGGCATCCAGCATATGTATGAAATCCTTCGACGCCATGCTCCAGTATTTCGGAATGTCCTGTGGAGGGACAAATGACGGTAATATCCCCAACATGTACACTATGAAGCTCATAATTACCATTACAAGGCCTATGATCATCCCGATATTCAGAATCTTTGCGTATAATTTCTGTTCTTCGGATGCCTGTATTGTTTTTTCTGTTTTTTCTTTTGCCATGTTAACCTCCTATGTCCAGATTCCAAGGCCCTTAAGAAGAGCCCTTAACCCTGCAAAGGCAAGTAGCCCTATAACAAGCCACTTAATTGCCTTTGGCTTTGTCCTTGCAAGTATCTTGACACCGACAATAGAGCCTAGCATGATGCCGACGACTGAAGGAACAACGATCATCGGGAGCACTGCGCCTGAATTAAGGTAAATCCATGCAGCAGAGGTGTCGGTTATTGAAAGCAGGAACTTGCTTGTAGCAACGGATATCTTGAGGGGGGCGCCCATAAGGAGGTTCAAAACCGGGACATTCGCCCATCCTGCGCCGAGACCGAACATGCCTGCCATGACACCTATAACAATAAAGAGGATCAAACCGGGAAGCGTGCGGTGTATCTTCCAGTCAATATCTTTCCCCATGGATTGTTCTGTGTATATTCCCATAATCCCTAATGCCTGGGACAAGTTGTCAGCCTTCGGAACAACCGGGAAGTCTGATTTTTTTGCCGTAGCCATAATGACTACTATGCCTAATATAGTTGAACCAAGAAGGATATTTACCAGATAAGCCGGCAGGGCAAGCCCTATCATGGCTCCGCCTATAGCCGCTGCTGAAGCAATCAGCGCGACTGGAAGCGCAAGGCGGAGGCTTGCAAGATTTCTCTTGAGGAGCCCGGGGCCTGCGGCAAGTGCGCCTGCGAGGGCTACTATAAGGCCTGCGCCCCTTACAAAGTCAATATGAAAAGGAAAAAATCCTCCTATAAGTGGAACGAACAAGACACCGCCCCCGACACCGCCAAGCACAGCCAGTATACCTAATATAAATGTGGAGGCAAGTAAAATAAGAGACCATGCCCACCACGGAATACTTGATTCTTTTTCAAAGACCTCCTGGGGTGCTGCTGAAGGCTCGGCAGATGCAAGGACATCGCCAACAACTGCGAATAAAATAAGAAAAACAGCCGCAACGAGCAGAAATTTAGTAAGTTGCTTTCCCATCGTCAACCTTTTACCTCCTTAATGATAAATTTTCTCTAAGCCCAACATTTTTACGAGAATATATATATATTCACAAAGATGTTCTTTTTTGCAACGCGCAAGTTGTATTTTACAGCAATACACTATATAAGATATATGGCTATATATGGTAAATTTATAAAACGATAAAGTCAACAATAAATATTGTTTCTCAGGGCAAAAGATTATTTGGGTATTTTAAACGCAATTTTATCAGTTTCTATGAAAAACCCCTTTATTTGAATGGAAAATGTTCCGGATTTGCAGGAAAGGGCTTACAGTGATGCAACACATTGAAATTACTGATAAAAAACTGGCGCGCCCAGAGGGATTCGAACCCCCGACCTGCGGATTCGAAGTCCGACGCTCTATCCGGCTGAGCTATGGGCGCATTAAAAAGGAAGTTAAACGAGTCATAGGCAAAAGGGAGGAATATGGCATTTCAGGTTCAATGATAACATAAGCTAACCGATTCATGACACAGCACACAAGAGAGTATGCTTAAGACGGATACATCAATTCCTTAATCATCTGTACGACTTTCCCAATCGCTTTCTCAACCCTTGGCGTACACGTTTCGGAAAACGTTTCAATGTCCTCGGCCTCAACCGCAATTATAATAATATCTTCAGGGATCTTCCCCGGGTAAAGTTCTCTCCCTGTTTTCAGAATCGTGCGGATATCGAGATCATGGGTTGAAAATGCATGCAAAGGCTTTCGCGCGCGAAGGTCGTTCAGGGAGAGCTTGTGTATGGTCCCTGGAACAGCCCCGCTCTTTATTGCATCAACAATAATTACCCGCTCATAGCCTGCTATTGCAGCGGGGATATCAATACCTGACAGCCCTTCCCTTATATCGGGCTTGTTGCCGGGATTTTCATTCCTCAGGGACTCAGCGACATGTATACCGACCCCGTCATCTGAGCGAAGGGGATTACCTATGCCAAGCACCAATATCTTCATTTTAATATGCCTGAAAAATATTAATCTCGCATTGATTTTTCATGGACAAGGATGAAAAAAAATCCTGGAAAAAAGCAGGCTATCCTGAACCTAATATAATGTATAGCGTTATAGCGTGATATACTCGAAAAACTGAACAAGCTTTTCCCCCTTTTGATTCAAAAAATCCTCCAACTGCTCATTATTGAAAGCAATAATGTTGTCAGGGTCCCCGGGATCAGTAAAACCGAGCATTACCCTCTTTATCTTCCCTCCAAATATTGCTATTCCTAATGAAACCGCCTGCCCGCTATAATCGGTAGCAAATCCAAATTCCTCAAATTCATCAGGTACATCCGGCACATATTTTGCGGTCAGGCCAAATGTCCCTATATGGTCTGAATTCTTTACATTCGCTAAATTAATGTCTTTTTCGAGAAATTTCTTGAATCGTACCATCATTACCCCTCATATTGCGATTCTTATCATTTTAATGTCCACAGCCTGAACCGTTACCATGCCCTGCGCAACACAGTTGCGGTGTGAACTCACAAAGCCTGTTTGATCGCAACTTCTCTATATTTTCTTTTACTGATACAGCCTGTGCCTGAAAAACCCTTATTCCAGCCTGATTGAGCCTCTGTAATGCACCGAATCCCAAACCACCCACAACAAGAGCGTCAATTTTCTCGTTGTTGAATTTCTTTAATGGATCACATGCTCCATGTGCATGCTTTTGATCACCGTTATTGATGGTAATTATACTGTTGTCCGATGTCTCGACAATAACAAACTCCGGAGCAGACCCAAAATGTCCATATACCTCACTTTCCAGTCCCCTGTTCAGTAATACAGGAAAACATACTTTCATTGTTTACTCCTCCCTTTTAGAATTTCTATTTTTAACGCCTTCCCTTTCAAGAGGCTTTCGGCAATCGTCTTATGTGCCCTGTTGAGGATGCGTCCGAATGTCTGCCTTGATATCTTCATCTTTCTCGCTGCATCTTCATGATATAGACCTTCATGGTCAGCGAGCCTGATTGCCTCGAGTTCATCCATGGTTATAGATAACTCTTCAAGCTCCATAAGAGGAATGCCCCTCGGCTTGAAATAAGTGACATCCGGCTTGCAACTCACGCACCTGCTTTTTTTTGGTCTAGGCATACTTCATTATAAGCATATGCTCATAATAAGTCAACATCCTGCCTCCGGTTTTATACCCATGTCTTTTAAGTTTACATTAAGAAATATCAGGGAGGTATACAATAACCGCATTACCGGAGGCCGGGTTGACTGAAAAGTATTTTGCAGCAACACCTTGTCCATGCACTGGTGCAATTCTTGATTTGCTTAATATAATAATTATGATGAAACTTCTGTGAATTGCAGCAGGGCATATGATTGGATCAGGTTGAAAATGGATAGCGAGCGTATTCCCCGTGGTTTTGCCACGGGGTTAGCGAGCGAATGGAAATAATAAAGAATTCCTTACATTAAGATTCCCTGCGGTCTTGCAGGGAGTCTTCAATCAAAAGACTTTGAAGGCAATCCTGCCTCCGGTTTTATAACCATGCTTTTTGGATGACACTAAGAAATACGGGGAGAATGTTCAGGGATTATTTGTTTAATATCTTCGCCGCGTCTTTTGCAAAATATGTCAGGATGAGGTCAGCCCCGGCACGCTTTATTGATGCCAGTATCTCCATCATTACACGCTGTTCATCGATCCAGCCCAGCCTTCCGGCAGCCTTCACGAGAGAATACTCGCCGCTTACATTATAGGCCGCAACCGGCACATCAAAGGAATCTTTCACGTCAGAAATTACATCGAGGTATGCAAGGGCGGGTTTCACCATAACAATGTCAGCCCCTTCTTCAATATCGAGTGCAACCTCTCTCAATGCCTCTCTCCTGTTCGCCGGATCCATTTGGTAGGAACGTCTGTCACCAAACTTTGGCGTAGACTCTGCCGCTTCCCTGAACGGCCCATAAAATGCTGATGCATATTTTGCAGCATAGGACATGATTGGAATTTCAGAAAAACCCTCTTTATCAAGTGAATTCCTGATGGCCTGGACCCTCCCATCCATCATATCTGACGGTGCAACCATGTCTGCACCTGCCTTTGCATGTGAAACAGCCTGTTTTGACAGCAAGGCAAGGGTGGGATCGTTCTGTACTTTCCCGTTTTTTACGATGCCGCAATGACCGTGGCTCATATATTCGCACATGCAGACGTCTGTGACAACAAAGAGTTCAGGCACTTTGTCTTTGATGGCCTTGATAGCACTCTGGACAACACCGTTATCATCATATGCACCCGAAGCTATTTCGTCCTTATGGCGCGGAATGCCGAAGAGAATAACAGAAGGTATTCCAAGTGAATATACCTCTTTCGCATGCCTGGTTACCCTGTCAAAAGACTCCTGGAAACATCCAGGCATCGAGGTGATCGCCTTTTTCACCCCTTTGCCGAACGTCACAAAAAGCGGATATATGAAATTATCGGGAGAGATCGATGTTTCCCTCACCATCCTTCTTATGGTCTCGTTTTTTCTCAGTCTTCTATATCGATGAGAGGGAAACATGCATTTCCTATAGCTTAGTGTTCACAGCTGTTGCAACATGAACCACATGATGGATTTGTACCGGTAAAGATGAACCCCTCTACATTTTCGTCTTTATAATAGTCGAGCTGTAAGCCTGAAATGACCTTTGACAACTCTTTATCAACGAAAACCCTCAGCCCGTTTTTTGCAATGACATCATCGTTCGGCATGCTTTCTTCCTGGGGGTTCAGACCATAGGTCGGACCACAATGCCCGCTCCCTGCAATGTATATCCTTATGCCCCAGTTTTCCTTGCCCTCGGCAGCCAGCACCCTGAGAGCCATATCTGCTGCCTTATCCGTTATCGTAAACAATATACACCTCCAAAAAATTTTTATACTTTAGGATAAAAAATTCTCAACCCAAAAAGCAAACCCGGCATCGTGTTACAATCGCCTGTCATGAAACCCGCAGGCTTTTTCTCTGCAACCCGTAATTACGAATATCCTTGCAGCATTGAAAAACCGTTAGAACAATGTCTCCTGTCCCTTAACTTCCTTCCGTTCCGCTCCTTCGAATATCCTTATCTTTCCATACGCACCATCATAACCCGGATCTATGTGGACATTTCCTGAGCGCATCCTTGACAGGGCTTCCCGGATAAGGGGATTACCTGCTCTCTCTATTTCTTCGAGAGGAGAGTCCATGAGAATCGTGAATTCAGTCCCGAGCCTGTTGACAAGCTGGAAATACATCCTTTCTACCGCCTTGCTCTGTACCCCGACTTTCAGGACCTCCGATATGATCTCCTGGAGCGGGATTACTGAATGAAAAGACGGCGCATTTAAAGGCCTGTAGCCGTACTCCCTGTCAGCCAGCTTTTCAACCCTGTGCATAACCCCTACAGTGACCTTCTTGCCGCAGGCCGGGCACCGGTAATTATGCTTTATGGTTTCCTCGGGTGATAGGCTTATACCGCAGGTCCTATGACCGTCATAATGATACTTACCCTCCTCCGGGAAAAATTCTATAGTTCCCTCAAAGCCTTCCCTCGTTTTTATTGCATCTGTTAATGCGTAATAGGACAGCCCGCAATCAAAGATATTAGCTTCACGCCCGAGTTTTGCGGGTGAGTGCGCATCGGAATTTGAAATAAGCGTTATTGCATCGAGTGAAGAAAGCCTCCAGTTCATGACGGGATTGGAGGAAAGGCCTGTTTCTATGGCATGGATATGCGGGGTTAACTCTTCGAAACATTCCTCAAGGGAATCAAAGCCGGAGCTCGCACCGAAAACCGAGAAATGAGGGGTCCATGCGTGCGCCGGTATGAGCGTCGACCCGTCGGACGTATCAAGGACGATCTTCAATAATTCCTTTGCGTCAAGTCCGAGTATCGGCCGTCCGTCAGAAGATATGTTCCCGATTTTAGACAAAACGGCATTCAATTTTGCAGCTGCCTTAAAGTCCGGGACAAATACGAGGTTGTGAATTTTTCTCAGGCGTTCGTTCTTTTTGTAGATGCAACTTATCTCGGCGGTAAGCATGAAATAGGCATCTGAACTGCATGACCGGGGTATATCTTTACATACATAATTGTCTTTCAATTCAAGTAAGTTATTGCTGCTTTCTCCAAGTTTTTTATTTATCTCCTGAAACCACTTAGGATGTGTGAAGTCACCTGTTCCGACAACAGTGATCCCTTTTATATGGGCCCATCTGTGTATATTTTCCAGGGACATGTTACTGCTTGTAGCCCGCGAGTACCTGGAGTGGATATGGAGGTCAGCGATAAAACGCATTTGTTATGATTGCCTATGCTGATGTCTTATTTTTTCTTCTGCACCAAATGACATAAATAAAAATAAGTACTGCGCATCCTATTATGATAATAATACTCCATTGCCTGGTTATCAGGGCAACTTTTTCTTCGTTGTTGCCAACAAAGTACCCTATATATGCAAGAACGGAAACCCACAGGCTTGCACCGACAGATGTAAAGAAACAAAACTTCACAAGATTCATCCTGCATAGACCCGCAGGAAATGATATGTAATGTCTTATCCCCAGGATAAGCCTCCCGATAAACGTGCTGATATTCCCGTGCCTGAGGAAAAATTTCTCTCCCTGGAAAAAATGTTTCTGTGATACGCCAAAATATTTTCCGTACTTCAGGATAAAAGGTCTTCCGAAATAGACAGCAATTGCGTAGTTAAAAAGCGCGCCGAGCAGGCTGCCGGCCGTACCTGAGATAATCACCCCTGACCAGCTCATTTTGTTCTGGGAAATAAGATAACCGGCCGGCGGAATGACGATCTCTGAAGGAAGGGGAATAAAGGTGCTCTCCACAAACATAAGTAGTGTAATGCCGGGATACCCGACGGTACCGATAGTATCAACAAGCCATTTTAAAAATTCATTCATGACGTTATTAAAATAATATGGCCGGGCTAGAGATTTGAACTTATGATAACACAAAGTACTTTACTCAGTATGAAGACAGGGAATCTGGCAAGGTTTGTCCATACTGTAACAAAATTTTTACAATTTTTTGTTCACTCAATAATTATTAACAGGTTATGACGTCCGGGAAAAAATTAAGAGTACGCTAATTTTGACTTATCAAACATTATTGCTATACTTTTTAAAGGGGGGGTCAAAATACACAAACTATATACCGGTCATGAACCGGATTCTTATGCTCTCGACATTATGAATAATATTCTGGAAGATAAAAATATTTAATAATACTGCCGCTGAAAGGAGGATAGCATGAACGGAATCCTGCATGGAGCATGGAAGATCGGGACTGTAATCGGCATACCGGTGCGGATACACTATTCGTGGCTTATCGTCTTTGGCTTGATAACATGGTCGCTGTCAACCTTTTATTTCCCTCAGGCAGCACCCGACCTACCCGCAGCATCCTACTGGATAAAGGGAATCCTCGCATCCCTCCTGCTTTTCATTTCCGTCGGACTCCATGAGCTTTCCCATTCCGTTGTAGCAAAGAAGTACGGCATAACAATCGAAAGCATCACGCTGTTTATCTTCGGGGGTGTCGCACAAATGAGGGGTGAACCGCCGCATCCGAAAGCAGAGTTCAGAATCGCAATCGCAGGACCTTTTTCTAGCTTCTTACTGGCAGGCCTCTTCTATATCTTTTCAGCGAATACCGGGGGCGGGATAAAACCGCTTTTTTCTTACCTTGCGAGAATAAACTTTATCATAGCCCTTTTTAATCTCATCCCGGGTTTCCCGATGGACGGGGGAAGGGTCTTGAGATCTGTCATATGGGAAAAGAAAAAAAACTATTTCTATGCTACAAAGAAGGCATCGGGCATCGGGCAGATGATAGCCCTGTTTTTTATTTTTTTCGGAATATTCTCCATCTTTGCGGGAATACCCGGCGGTCTCTGGCTGATGTTGATCGGATGGTTTATCTATACCGCTGCACAGACGAGCTATCAGCAGGCAGGCCTGCAGGAAACACTCTCGGGAATGAAGGTTGCGGATATCATGGTAAGAGACCTGGTAACCGTCAGTCCCGCTATCACTCTTGAGGAGGCACTGAATGACTATTTCCTCAGGTATGGATACGGCGGTTTCCCGGTTGTCGCTGACGGGAAGTACCTCGGAATTCTTACCCTGAAAGAACTCAAAAAAATCCCCAGGGAAGCTTTCCGGAGCACGCGTGTATCAGACATTTTCACGCCTCACAGCAAGCAATGGGAGGTTTCACCCGATGAGTCCGTCATAAGGGCTCTCGAGATAATGATGAGGGAAGACGTAGGAAGGCTCGTAGTGAAGGATGGCGATTCTATTTCCGGATTGATTACGAGAAACGGCATCGCTCGTTATATGCAAATCATGGGTAAACAGGCGTAAATCATCAGCAGGTCTTGTTGCAAATAAAACGGTATTCCGCAAGAAGACAAGATAAGATTCGATAAAGGTTTTAGCCTTGCCTTGCAGCTTTTCTATATCTTAAAAGGAGTGGATATGAAAAACAGAAAGAAAAAGGAGATATTCCCTTCAGCCATGGAAGATGCCCGGTCTGCCGAACTATATTTACCATGCCCCCAGACCCTTTCGCCTTCATATCGGCTGGCGTACATGGATCACGATTTTTTGCTCAGGGACGAATTGCGCCCGGTGCGGTTGCAGCTTGAATTGCTGAAGCCGGAACTTGTACTGAAAGAGCATGAAATTGAAAGCACCATCGTAATTTTTGGGAGCACCCGAATCCCGGAGCCTGTAACTGCTTATGCACAGCTGGCGCACGCGGAAGAACTGGCTGCGAAAGATCCTTCTAACGAGCAACTTGGGCACAAGATGAAAATTGCACGTAACATATTTGCAAAATCAAAATATTATGAAGAGGCACGCAAGCTGTCCTCCCGCATCTCCAGCTTAGGTAAGGCATCAGGCCATTCCGATTTTGTAGTGATAACGGGTGGTGGCCCCGGTATTATGGAAGCGGCAAACCGCGGAGCCCATGACGTGGGTGCTGAAAGTATCGGCCTTAATATAGTCCTTCCGTTTGAAGAGAAGCCCAATGAATACACGACACCGGAACTTTGCTTTCAATTCCATTACTTCGCAATCAGGAAAATGCATTTCCTCATCCGTGCAAAGGCGCTCGTAGTCTTCCCCGGAGGATTCGGCACCCTTGACGAACTTTTTGAAACACTTACCCTCATCCAGACACGGAAAATCAAGCCCATGCCGGTTCTGATCTTCGGAAGGGAATACTGGAAGAGAATCATTGACTTTGAGGCTCTCGTCGAGGAAGGGACCATCTCTCCGGAGGATATCAATCTGTTCCAGTACGTCGATACTGCCGAGGAAGCGTGGGAAATTATCGCAAGGACTTATGAAGTTTTTTGAATATCCTGCAAATAGTCTGTGGCTTCCATCCTGATTTAAAGTTGTACCTGATACCGCAGGGTTAAGGAGATATGAAATGATCAATAAAAAAACAGCATACACAATATCCAGGACAGATTTTAATGCGGTCATCTTCGATCTTGACGGTGTTGTAACCAATACAGCGCAGTTGCATGCAATTGCCTGGAAAAGGATGTTTGATGACTTTTTGTCCAAATATACCGCCCGCCTGAACAAGCCCTTCCAACCCTTTGATGCAGACGAAGATTATCGCCTTTATGTTGACGGGAAGCCCCGTTTCGACGGCGTGAAAAGCTTCCTCGGGGCAAGAGGCATCGATCTTCCCGAAGGCCGGCCGGACGATACGCCGGGCACAGAAACTGTCCATGGACTTGGCACCCTGAAAAATGATTATTTTCTAAGACACATTCGGGAAAATGGAGTCGATGTGTATAAAACGACCGTTGACCTCATCCGTCAATTAAAGAAACAGGGTTTCAGAACAGCCATAATATCATCAAGTAAAAACTGCGCAATGATTCTTGACTCAGCGAATCTTTCCGATCTTTTCGAAGTGAGGGTGGACGGAGTCGATTCCGAGGTTCTTGGTATTAAGGGCAAACCTGCTCCGGATATCTTTCTTGAGGCAGCAAAGCAGCTTAAGGTAGAGCCGGGGCACTCTGTTGTTATCGAAGATGCTATTTCAGGAGTTAAGGCAGGAAAGGCGGGCAATTTCGGCCTCGTGATAGGTGTAGCCCGGACAGGCGACAGGGAATCCCTTTTAAAAAGCGGGGCCGATATTGCGGTTGAAGACCTCTCCGAGATCGGCGTTGAAGGAGAAATCGAAGCAATGCACACACTGCCTTCCGCACTGGACCGTGTGGATGATATTGCCGACCGGGCAAGGGATAAAGAAATCGCGGTATTTCTTGACTATGACGGGACTCTTACCCCGATCGTTGAAACACCTGAAAAGGCTGTCATGTCAGAAGACATGCGGGAGGCTGTAAGAAAACTTTTCCGCCGTTGCACAGTCGGGATAATAAGTGGCCGTGACCTTAAAGATGTGAAGGGCAAAGTAAAAATTGACTCGCTAGTATATGCGGGGAGCCACGGATTCGATATATCCGGGCCCGAAGGATTGAAGGTTAAAAACGAGATCTGGCTGGAGTTTCTTCCTATTCTTGATGAAGCCGAAGAGGAGCTTTCAAGAGGACTCGGCCAGATAAAAGGTGCCCTCGTGGAAAGGAAGCGATTCGCCATCGCCGTCCATTACCGCCTCGTTGATTCGGAAAAGGTGGACCGGGTTGAGGAGGTTGTTGACAAAACTGCGGCATCGCACCCTGAACTGAGAAAGGCTTACGGCAAAAAGATTTTCGAGCTCCAGCCGGATATCGACTGGCACAAGGGAAAAGCGCTGCTTACATTACTCAATGCATTGAACCTCGACAGGAATGATATTCTCCCTTTTTATATCGGAGACGATGTAACCGATGAAGATGCGTTCAGGGCCCTCAAAGGTCGCGGTATCGGAATCGTTGTCAGGGATGAACCCTATGAAACAGCAGCTTCCTATAGCCTTAAGGATACGGAAGAGGTCCGCGAATTCCTTTTGAAACTCATTCCATTCTGTAAAGGAGGTACCCGTGAATAACTGGACATTAGTCTATGAAGATTTTCAGCCCTCCGGTGAAAGTCTCAGGGAAGCCCTCTGCACGCTGGGGAACGGGTATTTCGCCACACGCGGTGCTGCACCCGAATCCATGGCTGACGAGATCCATTATCCGGGCACATACCTTGCGGGCGGTTATAACCGGTTGAAAACAGATATCGCAGGCCGGGTGGTCGAAAATGAAGATCTCGTGAATATGCCGAACTGGTTAGTAGTGAAATTCAGGCCTGAAGACGGTGACTGGTTTAACCTGATGTCCGTCGAGATTATTTCATACCGCCAGGAACTGAACATGAGAGAGGGCACTCTCTCAAGGACGGTGAGATTCAGAGACAAACAGGATCGTGAGACAACCCTGATCCAGAGGCGTCTGGTACATATGGCAAACATGCATCTTGCGGCACTTGAGACTACGATTATGCCTGAAAACTGGTCAGGAAGCATTCAAATTCATTCCGCACTCGATGGGACTGTCATCAATGCCGGGGTTGAACGTTATAAACAGCTTAAAAGCAAGCATCTCGAGCCTGTGAAAAGCGGGACAGGTAATGGGGATACGATCTGTCTGGTCGTGGAAACCAGTCAATCCCGGATTCGCATAGCAGAGGCAGCACGAACCTGTGTTTATTCAGAAAATAAACAGATAGAGGTAAACAGGGAACTCATTGAAGAACCCGGATATATTGCCCAGGAATTTTTTGCCGATGCTGCCGAGAAAAAACCCCTGACGATCGAAAAGACCGTCTCCTTTTATACATCCAGGGACTTCGCAATATCCGAACCCGCCCTGGATGCCGTTGAGTCCCTCAGCCGTGTAGGCAATTTCGGAGAATTACTCGGGAGCCATGTTACGCAATGGAACCACCTATGGGACAGGTGCGATATTCAGGTGTCGGATAACGACAGGGCACAGATGATTCTACGCCTGCACATATTCCATCTGCTCCAGACAGTTTCCAGAAACTCAATTGACCTGGACACGGGAGTGCCTGCGAGGGGATGGCATGGCGAGGCATACAGAGGGCATATTTTCTGGGATGAACTGTTTATCTTCCCCTATCTCAACTTGAGAATCCCTATGCTCACCAGGTCCCTTCTGCTTTACCGGTACAGGCGCTTGGATATGTCGCGACTGGCCGCACGGGGAGAAGGGTTGAAAGGAGCCCTCTATCCCTGGCAGAGCGGAAGCAACGGGAGGGAGGAAACACAGCAGCTTCACCTCAATCCTAAATCAGGCCGCTGGCTTCCGGACAATACCCATCTGCAGCGTCATGTTAACGCAGCCATAGCATATAACTTCTGGCAGTATTATGAAACAACAGGCGATCTGGAATTTATGGCTACCTACGGGGCAGAAGTGATTCTTGAGATTGCAAGGTTTCTGTCGAGTATCACATCTTATAACAGTGAACTGGAACGATACGAAATCCTCGGTGTCATGGGACCTGATGAATATCACGATAAATACCCCGGGTCTGAAAAACCGGGGCTGAACAACAATGCATATACGAATGTAATGACTGTCTGGGTATTGCGCACTGCCATGAAAGCCCTCAAACAGTTGAGCACTAAAAGGAGGCATGACCTTCAGGAAACTATCGGACTGGATAAAACAGAGATCGAACATTGGCAGGACATTATCCATAAAATGCGTGTTGTATTTCACGATGACGGCATAATAAGCCAGTTCGAAGACTATGATCGATTAGAAGAGTTTGAATGGGAAAGTTATCGTAAAAAATACGGCAACATACAACGTCTGGACCGGATTCTCGAATCTGAAGGAGATACCACCAACCGTTATAAGGCTTCAAAGCAGGCTGATGAGCTAATGCTCTTTTACCTCTTCTCGTCAGAGGAGCTGCACGGACTCTTCAAGGATATGGGATACGATTTCGATCCGCAGACCATACCGAAGAACATAGACTATTATCTGAAACGCAGCTCCAACGGTTCTACCCTCAGCAATATTGTCCACTCCTGGGTCCTTGCCAGGTCAGCCCGTCCCGGATCATGGGATCTTCTTAACAAGGCACTGGAAAGTGATGTATCTGATATTCAAGGTGGCACCACACACGAAGGGATACACCTGGGCGCAATGGCGGGCACTGTTGATATTCTCCAAAGGTGCTATACCGGAATGGAGTTTTGCAATGAGCTGCTCCATCTTAACCCTCGGATTCCTGAAGGCCTGCAAAAACTCATGTTGAAGATAAAATACAGGGGGAACTGGTTCGACATCAATATAACTCCGGAGGTACTGGCCATTACATCAAGCAGGCACAGGGACTTCATAGCGAGGATCTGCTTCCGGGGGAAGGAATATGAAATTAAGCCCGGGGACACTTTAAATTTTGATATAAATAAAGATTAACACGGAAAATGCAATCTATTTTTGAACCGAAGACAAAGAAAGGAGTTTTTTAAATGGACATTACTATATATCTGCAGAAAGCGACCGATTGGCTTTTTACAAGCGGATTGCATATCTTATTGATTCTCATCTTGACTGTCATTGCGCTAAAAGCAACGAAAGCTTTCTCAAACCGCCTCATCAATATCTTGTCCAGACACAAAGAGGAGATAGAATTCCAGAAGCGCGCCCAGACCCTCGGTTCGATTGTTAAATACGCTCTTACAGTCGTCATTTTCATTGTTGCATCAATGACCGTTCTGAAAGAGTTCGGGATAGAAATCGGTCCTCTCCTTGCAGCAGCAGGAATTGTCGGCTTGGCTATCGGTTTCGGCGCACAGAGCTTAGTAAAAGATGTTATCAGCGGATTCTTCATTCTTCTGGAAGACCAGATCCGGGTAGGGGATGTCGTTCAGATAGCAGGCAAGGGAGGACTGGTAGAAAGGGTAAACCTTAAGACTACGATCCTGAGGGATTTAGCGGGTAATGTACACTATGTGCCGAATGGTCAGATCGACGTGGTGACTAATATGACAAAGGACTATTCACGATACGTTTTCGATATAGGAGTTGCATACAGGGAAGATGTGGACGAGGTGATCGGAATTATCAGGCAGGTCGACGAGGAAATGCGCAATGACCCTGACTTCAAAGATGATATAATCGAGCCGATAGAAATATTTGGCCTGGATCAATTTGCCGACTCGGCAATCATAGTCAAGGCTCGCACCACAACAATGCCGATCAAGCAATGGCGTATCGGCAGGGAATTCAACCGCCGCCTGAAAAAGAAATTTGACGAAAGAAATATAGAGATCCCGTTCCCGCACGTTACGTTATATATGGGACAGGACAAGAAGGGAGAAGCTCCGCCTCTTCATGTTCTCAGGGAAGAAAGATGATGTCTCTTATGTTGGTCTGGCTTGTAACTTTGGTTATCCTGGTAGCCATTATTTATTTTTGCCGCATATTACAATAGCAGTAAACAGTATGTATACTACTGGCGGGTTTATTCCTTACAGGCGCCTGGGTAGCACATAACTCTGGCAGCCGAGGTCAGATTTTTAACCGGAGGATTAAAATGGATAAGTTATTTGATACGAAAATGAAGGAATTATTTCAACAGCAAAAATGGGCTGACCTCCGGGGGCTGTTATCGGGAACTCCTGCCCCGGATATCGCCGATATCCTTCCCGTCCTAGAGAAACCCGAGCGCATCTTGATCTTCCGTTTATTACCCCGGCCACTTTCCTCTGAGGTTTTTGCATACCTGGAATCTAAAGACAAAGATGACCTTTTAAGGGACCTGTCAGATGAAGAAGCACGCCAGATCCTGGCCCATCTGAGCCCGGACGACCGTACCGAATTTTTTGAAGAAATTCCTGGTCAGGCTATCCAAAGATTGCTCAATCTGCTGAGCCCCGAGGACAGGAAAGAAGCGCTCCAGCTCATGGGTTATCCTGAGGAAAGCGTCGGAAGGCTGATGACTCCGGATTACGTTGCGGTCCGTCCGGAATGGTCAATCGGTCAGGCGCTCGAACATATTCGTAACAAGGGAAAAGACAGCGAAACGATCAATGTCATATATGTGACTGACGAATCTTGGGTGCTCCTGGATTCTTTGAGTTTGCGGAAGTTCATCCTTGCAAATCCCCACGATACCGTCAGTCAGATCATGGACTACTCATTTGTTGGAATAGCAGCCTTCAGCGACAGAGAAGAAGCAGTCAGAATGATCCAGCACTATGACCTTGTCGCACTTCCGGTTCTGGATACCGAGGGCGTGCTTATCGGCATTGTTACTGTTGATGATGTTATGGACGTGGCACAGGAAGAAGCAACCGAAGACTTTCACAAGGTTGCTGCGGTCACCCCTCTGAAAACAAGCTACAGCGAATCAGGCGTCTGGCTTTTATATCGTAAGAGAATTATCTGGCTCGCGGTGTTGCTCGGCGTGAACCTGATCGCATCAGGCGTAATCGCTGCCTATGAAGAGATGCTTGTTTCAACTATCGCACTGACATTCTTCATCCCGCTGCTCATTGCTACCGGAGGGAATGCCGGGGCGCAATCAGCCACTCTCATGGTTCGGGCCATTGCAACGGATGACGTCAAACTCAACCAATGGTTATGGGCGCTCGGGAGAGAGATGATAGTGGCCGGATGTTTGGGAATCAGCATGGGTATGGCAAGCTGGGTACTTGGCATCTTCAGGGGAGGCTTTGAAATAGGGCTTGTAGTGGGGCTTGCAATGATATTGATCGTGCTGGTCTCGAATCTTATCGGGGTGATACTCCCCTTTATACTGACAAGGATACGCATAGACCCGGCTGTGGTAAGCAATCCCCTGATTACATCTGTAGCTGACGTTACGGGACTTATTATTTATTTTTCAATCGCCAACCGGCTCCTCGGCGCTGCAGCTTAATAAAGTACCGGTTGTCTTTTTGATATATTATAGAAAGTCACGGATTTTTCATATATAAAAACTCAGGTGACTTTAAAACTTGGAAAGCTCTCTTGACAAGAGAGTTGTCTATCAGTATCAATAAAAATGAGCAATCAGAAAATCATATGACGGGCCCCTGCAATTCCAGGGGGAGATCAGGGTGGTACAAACATTTTTCACGGCTGCATAAAAGGCCGGTGAACAACCTTTCGAAAAGGAGGCAGGAATGCGGAGAGTAATTTATTTTTTAATTACTAACCTCGCGATATTAATGGTGTTAAGCATCGTGCTGAGAATTCTCGGGGTAGAACCTTACATAACACCCTATGGTTTGAATTATCAGTCGCTGCTGATTTTTGCAGCAGTATTCGGCATGGGCGGGTCGTTCATCAGTCTTGCGCTGTCGAAATGGAGTGCAAAGAGGCTTACACGCGCGCAGGTGATCACAACGCCTTCCAACGATACTGAACGCTGGCTTGTAAGTACCGTCACAGAGCTGGCTTCGAAATCAGGCATAGGCATGCCCGAGGTCGCTGTGTATCCGTCAGATGACATGAATGCCTTTGCAACGGGCATGAAGCGCAACAATGCACTTGTTGCCGTCTCAACAGGCATGTTGCGGCGCATGGACAGGGAAAAAATCCGTGCAGTGCTCGCTCATGAAATTGCACATGTAAAAAACGGGGATATGGTAACCCTGGCTCTAATACAGGGTGTGGTAAACACATTCGTAATATTTTTTGCACGTGTTATCGGTTATACAGTCGACAGGGTGATATTCAAAAACGAGAGGGGACACGGCATAGGTTTCTGGATAACGACGATCATCGCAGAAATGATGCTCGCAATACTGGCATCCATTATTGTCTTCTGGTTCTCGAGGAGGAGAGAGTACCGTGCAGACAGCGGTTCCGCTGATTTGGTAGGGAAGAAGCCCATGATCGGTGCACTGGAGTCCCTAAAAGCATCCATACAGCAGCCTCACCTGCCTGACCAGATGGCAGCTTTTGGTATTTCCGGAAATAAAAAACGGGGGTTAGCAGCACTCTTTGCAACCCATCCGGACCTTGATGACCGTATCAACGCACTAACGGAATCTAGGTATCCGGATTACAAGCCTTGAGCCGGAGATATTTTCAAACAAATTATAGGCTTATCTGATATAAGGAAAAAATTTTTGGGCAGGTTCAGGGGTGAGAGTTTATAGAGGATAACGTTCTATAATTGCTAATGTATATTAAGGTGAACATTGAAGAACTCATACGCTACCCTTTCAGTTTTCTTAAGATATTTGCAAATTCTCTTTTGCCGGCTTTTCCCGCAACAATCTTTGTCATAGAATCATATAATTTCCCTCCGGAGTATTCTATGCTGACTCCGTTCATTTCGAGAAATACAAGCGCCGAAGCAAGGGCTGTCCGCTTATTTCCGTCAATAAACGGATGATTCTGAGATATGTGAAATGCATATGCCGCCGCCATCTCATATATATCCTCGTGAAGGAACTTTTTTGAGAAAGATGCATAAGGCACTGCTATTGCTGAACTCAGGAGATTTATGTCTCTGATGCCTGCCCTTCCGTCATATCTTTGCATCTGGTCTTTATGAATTTCTATTACCTCTGCAAGAGTCAGAAACAAAATCTTTCTCATTAACCGCCGAGACGTTTCAGTGTTTTTCCGTGGAGCCTGTTAACTTTTCCGAGCGCAGCCCTGAAAGATTTTTCTCTTTTAGAAGCTTCCACCGGCGTAATAATCAGGCTCTTTCCGTCAGTAGCTATTTCAAGAGGGGTATCCATATCAACCTTTAAAAGCTCAAGAATCGGCTTGTCGATAATCAGCGCCGCGCTGTTGCCATGTGAAACGAGTTTCTTGATCATACCCACCTCCGTATATACATTGTATAACCATTGGAAGATGTTGTCAAACTGTAATACCAGCAAACATATCAGTCCACAACCTCCATCACTCCCGGACGGGGTCCCAAAAAGGGTTCTGGAGCTTAATGATTGCTCAAGCTGAGAACAGTTGCTATGAATTCATCAACCTCTGAATGCGAGTTGCTGCAAATCTGCGGCATAAACAAAAAAAGGGCTGATGTCAAAAAGCCCTAAACTCTTGATAATTGGTGGTCGGGGCGAGCAGATTTGAACTGCCGACCACTCACACCCCAAGCGAGTGCGCTACCAGGCTGCGCTACGCCCCGATTTTAGTGATTTTCAGCGAAGTTGGCTCAGTATCTCTCTGAGCCTTTTCTTGACATGCTCGAGTGCCTGTCCCGGTTGGGCTTCTGTTTTACGTAGTTTCTTTTCAGTCTTTGTTTTGCTATCAACAGATCCGAGGCCGAGTCTCTTGCGTACACCTTCTATGGTATATCTTTCCTGATATAAAAGCCTTTTTATATCGAGAAGAACCTCAACATCCCTTTTTATATACACCCGTTGTCCTGACTTGTTCTTTCTCGGTTTCAGGAAGGCAAATTCCGTCTCCCAATATCTGAGCACATACGGCTCGACACCAACAATTTTACTCACCTCACCTATCTTGTAAAAAAGCTTATCGGGATACGGAGTGTAAGGTTTTGCCCGCTCAGGAGCTGATCTATACATTTTGTTTCTCTAGGAGGTCTTTCAATTGATTGCTCGCCCTGAAAGTTATCACCTTTCTTGGACTTATTTCGAGATCTTCTCCTGTCTTTGGATTTCTTCCCCTGCGGGCAACTTTGTTTCGCACATTGAATGTGCCGAAGCCGGATATCTTGACTGACTCGCCTTCAACAAAAGTCTGTTTCATCGTGTCGAATAGCATTTCGATGATCTCCTGAGCCTCTTTTTTTGAAAGTCCTATCTTCTCAAAAATCTTGTCTACTAAGTCTGCTTTTGTCATACCAGCTCCATACAATTTTTTTTAATTATATTAAGGACATATACTCTTGTCAAGAAGAAATTAGTCGAATTCATCTTTAAATTATACCATGATGAATAAATATCCTGCGGTTTTCATCTCGCTCCATAATTATTTTATATATCCCTCGAAAAGAAAGTCTTCGCCGATTTTCCTTACTTTTGCATCTCTTACATTGTATATATCTTCCAGTCTTCGATGAGTTTCACCCCCTATTGCCGGGATGGACTTCCTCCCTCCCATAATCCTTGGAGCTATAAAAAACATGACCTTGTCAACAATCCCCTCTCTGAGTGCATATGCGTTCAATGACGCCCCCCCCTCGATTAATATCGAGGTTATTCCCCTTTTCCCCAGTTTTCTCATGAGCCATGGGAGACTTGCCTTTTCGCCCTCATATTCTATTATCTCTATTCCTTTGGCATGAATTTTCTTTTGCTCGATAGCTGTTATTCTTTTGCCCGGCATTTCCATTTTCCTTGTTAAGATTACTGTCTCAGGCGGTGTTTTGAGAATATGTGCATCCAGCGGTGTTTCAAGGCAGGGGTCGATGACTATCCTGATTGGATTTTTACCTCCCTTTATTCTGCATGTCATGTAAGGATTATCAGCTTTTACTGTACCAATCGCGGTTAAAATTGCATCAACAGAACTCCTCGTGCGGTGAACCGCCTTTCTCGACTCTTCCCCAGTTATCCATTTCGACTCCCCGTCGGGCGTTGCAATTTTTCCGTCAAGCGTCATGGCTATCTTGAGTATGACAAAAGGAATTCCGGAGGTTATGTACTTCGCATAAAATTCATTCAATCTCTTTGAATCCGTCTCGTGGATTCCAACCTTCACATTTATCCCTGCCCTTTCAAGTTCCAAGACCCCTTTCCCTGAAACGCTCGGATTCGGATCAATCATGCCTATAACCACATTTTTAATCCCGGCACCGATGATCCCCTTCGTGCACGGAGGGGTTCTTTTTCCAGTATGGCAGCAAGGCTCAAGGTTGACGTACAGAGTAGATCCCAGGGCTTCTCTCCCTGCTTTCTCAATGACCAGGGCTTCTGCATGGGGACTTCCAGGTTTTCTGTGATAGTCCTCGGCAACAATCATCCCGTTCTTGACAAGTACCGCTCCCACCATAGGGTTTGGACTCGTCTTACCCCGTGCCCTGGATGCGAGACGAAGGGCTCGTCTAATATAAAATTTATCGTTCATTGTAACCCGGGATCATAATTAATTATACCGGTAAATTACTTATATTTTAAATAGAGATACACTTTGTTCCCCCTCCATATTGTGATATAATTTCTTTATACTGCAAAAGGAGGCATAATGAACACTATCTGGGTAGGTATAATCGTAGCAGCCGTAGCAGTATTAACAGTGGTTCTGGTTTTGCTGATCATCGAACTTAAAAAAACAGTTCGTTCACTAAGAGACACGATAGAGAATTCCCTCAACCCTACATTGAGGGAAGTTCAGGAAACATTGAAGAGTATCAGGAACATATCTGACAATGTAACAGATATAACATCCGATGTGAAGACATTATCTGTAAACGTAAGAGATGCAGGTCAGAATATAAGACGGGTAAGCAGTCTTGTAGAAAACCTCCTGTCTGCAACGACTGTAACGGCTTCAGGATTAAAGGCCGGGGTCAGTGCTGCGATGGGGGTTATATTACATAATCTTTTTTCTAGGAAAGGAGACTGAAAATGAGAGAAGAAAATGGTTACGGCAGCGGAAGTATATTAATGTCTTTCATTCTCGGAGGTCTTGTCGGTGCAGGGCTTGCACTTCTTTTTGCTCCAAGATCCGGAAGCGACACAAGGCAAATGATAAAAGAATTTACAGGGGATGTAAAGGACAAGGCACAGCATTATGTTGAAGATGTTAAAGGGAAAGTATCATCAGGTATCGACAAGGGCAAAGGATTTTATGAGGAGAAAAAGTCGATGATATCATCGGCGTTTGAAGCCGGGAAAGAAGCGTACACGAAAGAAAAGGAAAAGATGTCCGAGGAAACCCCGGAAGAAAATGCATGAGGTCTCCGTTGCCCTGAGCCTGCTCGATAGTGCCGGAAAATATTGTAAGAAGGAAGGGTACCAAGGGATAGAATCGATTACTGTTAAGATAGGGAAGGCCTCGGGTGTCATGCCGGAGGCACTCCTTTTTGCCTTTGACGCGGTAAAACAAGGCACGCTGGCAGAAAACGCTCACCTTACCATAGAAGAAATTCCTGTCAGCGGCTACTGTCACCACTGCATGAAATCTTTCTCTGTAGACGAACAGTTCGTTTTATGCTGCCCGAATTGCGGTGGTACTGAAATTCGCCTTGATTCAGGACGGGAGCTTCATATCGTTGAACTGGATGTTTTTTAACCCGGAAGATCCGGTTCTTTCATGCTCATATGCCCACCGCATAATTAAAGACGATTTGGTGTATGATAAAGGTATATCCACGGAGCAGATGATCTCCCGAAGGGTTTTACGGCATGAAGATAAAGGTAGTATCTAAGATACTGGAGGCAAACGACAGGATTGCCTCTGAAAACAGAAAAAAGTTCGATGAGGCAGATGTCTTTGTCATGAACCTGATGAGCGCACCCGGCGCGGGAAAGACATCGCTCATAGAACATACAATCAAAACGCTCCGCAACAATCTCAAGATAGGTGTTATTGAGGGAGATATTGCCGGGACTGATGACGCTCAAAGGATAGAAGCGCTCGGAATCCCTGTAATCCAGATAAATACCGGGAGCGCTTGTCATCTTGACGCGAACATGATTAATGAAGTTATCGATGATCTCCCGATAAAAAATCTTGATCTGCTTATTGTTGAAAATGTAGGCAACCTCGTTTGTCCCGCCGAGTTCAAGATAGGCGAAGACATGAAATGCATGATCCTCAGCATAGCAGAAGGTGACGATAAGCCGCTTAAATATCCGCTGATGTTCCAGGAATCATCTGCGCTTGTCCTTAACAAGATTGACCTTATGCCCTATATCGATACGGATATTGAAAAGATCAAAAGGGATTCCCTGTCACTTAATCCTTCCTTAAAAATATTCGGGGTCTCATGCAAAACAGGGGAAGGACTGGACCGGTGGACCGCATGGCTTGAAACACTGGTGCATAAATAAATCAAATCGCCAATTTCCATAATCCATAAAAATACAGCCCTTCTGTATTAGAATATATGTAGCAATAGTGAGTTCTGTTCCAATTGTTATTGTTATCCGGCTTGCTTGCCCGCCGTCCTTTTGGAGGGCTTGTCTGCCGTCTTAACATGTTGAGACAACTGCTAATGACATGGAATTCCAAAGGAAAAGGATACTTGTTAAAGGGATTGTCCAGGGAGTCGGTTTCAGACCGTTTGTCTATAGCCTTGCCAGGTCTCTAAGCCTAAAGGGCTTTGTGATGAATTCCTCTGAAGGCGTCGTTATCGAAATTGAAGGCGAGAAGAGTTCGCTCTTTGCAGAGAGGCTCAGGACAGACGCCCCCCCTCTTTCACATATAATGGATATAGAAATAAGTCCGCTGTCCTATTTTGGCTATCAAGACTTCCGGATATTGGAAAGCAAAGACGAAGGAAGTTTCACCCTTATCTCGCCGGATATCTCAATATGCGATGATTGCTTCAAGGAGTTGTTAGATAAGAACAACAGGCGATACTTATATCCTTTCATTAATTGTACAAATTGCGGTCCACGTTACAGTATAACAAAATCTCTTCCCTATGACAGATCACATACTACTATGTCCGCTTTCAAAATGTGCGATGAATGCGAAAGCGAATACTATGACCCGTTGAACCGAAGGTTTCACGCACAGCCAAATGCATGCCCGGTGTGCGGTCCGCAGGTCGAGCTGGTCATAAAGAAAGACCAGGTGCAACAAAAAGATACAAATAAAACATCAAAGGGTCTTCCCGGCGAAGAGACTTCCGGCAATCCCATAGAAAAAACAATTCATCTCCTCAAGGAAGGCTACATCGTTGCCGTAAAAGGCCTCGCTGGATTTCACATTGCCTGTGACGCCTCCAATAAGCTGGCAGTCGAGCGACTGAGATTAAAGAAAAGGAAAAACAACAAGCCCTTTGCAATTATGGCACCTGACATACAGACCGCCAGAAAGTTCTGCGAGATATCACGAGAAGAGGAACTGCTTCTCACATTAACCAAGAGGCCAATCGTTTTACTCAATAAAAGGGAGAACATTCTGCCTGAAGCCGTATCGCCGAACAATCCCTATTTCGGCGTTATGCTACCTTATACACCCCTGCATTATTTGCTCTTCTATTACCCGTTAGCAAATACGCCCCGGGACTCAAGACAGGACAACACGAGTTACGGCATATATAATTCTCATCGTCATGAACAGTCTTATCAGGCATCAAATTTCGATGCCCTGGTAATGACAAGCGGGAATATTTCAGAAGAACCAATCGTCATTGATAATGAAGAGGCTCTTGTAAAACTATCCGGCACTGCCGATGCTTTTCTTATGCACAACAGGGATATATTTATGAGAGTCGATGACTCCGTTGTCAGGCTATTATGCATCGAGCCGGACAGTCCCCTTGGCATCGAACCCCCGGCACGTCACTCTTGCTCTCACGCATATCATGAAGCTAATCCATCGAGCCAACAATTCCACATCAGTTTTATCCGCCGCTCGAGGGGATATGTGCCCGATCCCATTCCCCTCTGCGATGATGGTCCCGATGTCCTGGGTTGCGGCGCTGATATGAAAAATACCTTTACGCTGACAAAGGCAAGGTTTGCCATCCCGAGCCAACACATCGGTAACATGGAAAACTACGAGGCACAGACATTTTTTGAGGAAAGTCTCGAGAATCTCAAAGAGGTCTACCGTGTAAAGCCTGTAGCCCTTGCTCATGACCTTCATCCTCATTACCTCTCGACACAATGGGCACTGAAACAGGAGGGCATCAGAAAATTCGCCATACAACATCACCACGCACATATCGCATCGGTCATGGCTGAAAAAGGCATTAAAGGCAAGGTCATAGGTGTTTCATTTGACGGCAGTGGTTATGGTCCTGACGGAAAACTCTGGGGCGGGGAGTTCCTCATAACAGACATCGCAAGTTTTAAGCGGGCCGGTCATTTTAAATACATACCCCTTCCGGGCGGAGAGATGTCAATTAAAGAGCCATGGAGGATTACGATAGGTTATGTGAAAAATTTAGCCGGGGCCGATACTAAAGCCTATCTGAAATCTATAGGCTTTATCGACAAGTACGGCGAAAAGAGGATCGAAGATATCCTGAAAATAGCTGACATCGGTACTTATTCCCCGCTTTCATCCGGTGCCGGGAGATTATTCGATGCGGTTGCAGCCCTTATCGGAATATGTGACAGGAATACCTTTGAAGGGGAGGCTGCTATCGCATTGGAATCCCTTACATTGCCCGATATAAGTGAAGATTATCCCTGTGACATAAAATTCAGGGATGTCATGGAAATCGATTTTTCCCAGACCATCATTTGCATCCTGAAGGATTTACTCATTGGAGAGAGCAAAAATAAGATTTCCTCCAAATTCCATAATACGGTCATTAATTCCATAGTGTTAGTGGTTCAGAAACTTTCTTCCATGTACATGTTACCGGACGTCGTCCTATGCGGCGGCGTATTTCAAAACATGTATCTTCTCGAAAGATCTCTTGTCAGACTGCGGTCAATCGGGATGAACGTTCACATACATGACAGGGTACCGACAAATGATGCTGGCATATCCCTCGGACAGGCCTATATAATAAGAGAAATGCTTAAAAGAGAACAATCAGGTGCAGACAGGTAAACTGGCTGATATCATAAAAGACCTTTTCGGGACAATAGGAAGGCCCGTCAATCTTATGGAGGTATGCGGAACCCATACGGTAGCAATATTCAAACACGGTATCAGGGATATCATACCCGCCGGCATTAACCTTTTAAGCGGACCAGGTTGTCCTGTCTGCGTTACGCCTTTAAAAGATGTCGACACTGCCATTGCAATCTCGAATCAGGAAGGCGTTATCCTTGCAACTTTTGGAGATATGATGAGGGTGCCCGGGAGCAAGCAGTCCTTATATCATGCACAGGCAGAGGGGGCACAGATACGGGTAGTCTATTCACCGATGGATGCACTCAATATAGCACTCGGTCATAATGACAAGACCATTGTTTTCTTTGCGACAGGATTCGAAACGACTTCACCATCTATTGCCGGGACCCTCTCCGAGGCAGAACGGCTCGGAGTAAAAAACTTCATGATTTATTCTGCGCACAAGTTGATCCCTCCCGCTTTAAGGGCGCTTATTTGTTCACAGGATGTAAATGTCAGCGGATTCATTCTCCCGGGACATGTGAGCACCATCATAGGGAGCAGACCGTACCAATTCATCGCATCAGAATACCGGACACCATCGGTAATAACCGGGTTTGAGGCATCGGACATATTGCAGGGGATCATGATGCTCCTCAGGCAGATTGCATCTGGGAAAGCAGAGGTCGAAGTTCAATACAAGAGGGTCGTAAGAGAGAGGGGGAATCAGAAGGCGCTGTCTTTCTTGTATGAATATTTTGAGCCATGTGATTCACACTGGCGGGGTCTCGGCCTGATACCAGAAAGCGGGCTCCGTTTAAGACAACATGTGAGACACAGGAACGCCAAGGCAATATTCGATATGGATATCCCGGATCCGGTCGAACCGAAATCTTGTCTTTGCGGCCAGGTGCTGCGCGGAATCAAACGACCGACAGACTGCCTTCTTTTCGGAAAAAAATGTACTCCTGAGCACCCGGTCGGAGCATGCATGGTGAGCACAGAAGGAAGTTGTGCCGCATATTATAAATATTCACTGCGGGTAAATCATGGATAGGATCCTCCTCGGCCACGGGAGCGGCGGAACAATGATGCACCGGTTAATAAGGGATTTCTTTGTCCCTGCATTCGAGCTCACATCATTACAAGACTCAGCCGTGCTGGAAGATCTCGGTGGGGGAAAGATAGCATTCACAACAGATTCTTATGTGGTTTCGCCCATCTTTTTCCCGGGAGGCACAATTGGAGACCTTGCAGTGAACGGCACAGTCAATGACCTCGCCATGGTCGGGGCAAAGCCTCTCTATATAACCGCCGGTCTCATCCTTGAAGAAGGGTTCCCTATCAAACACTTTAAAGAGATCCTCTTGTCTATGTCGGACGCTTCCGCGAAATCAGGGATAAAAATAGTTGCCGGCGATACAAAAGTTGTGAACAAGGGCAAGGCCGACGGTATTTTCATTAATACGTCCGGCATCGGGATCGTCGAACACGGGATAAATCTTTCACCGGCCAACATTGCTCCAGGGGACAAAATCATTCTCAGCGGAGCCCTCGGAAACCATGGCATAGCAGTGATTGCCGAGAGAAATGGCATTACCTTTAACCCCCCCGTCCTGAGTGATACAGCACCGCTTAATACCCTTGTAAGCAGCATGCTGCTTACAACGAAAGAAATCCATACCATGAGAGACCCCACCAGGGGTGGCCTCGCTTCCGCCCTGAAAGAGTTCGCCATAGATTCAGGGCTGTGTATGGTAATCGAAGAAGATTTGCTCCCCGTGCCTCCCGGTGTGCTTGGAGCATGTGAACTTCTCGGCCTGGACCCGCTTTATATAGCCAACGAAGGGATACTTGTTGCAATTGTGAAAGCCGATATGGCAGAATCTCTTACAGCGGCCATGAGAAATCACCCCCTCGGTAAGGCATCAAGGGTAATAGGTACAGTGCGGGAAGAACCAAGGGGGACTGTGTTACTGAACACTGCCATAGGTGGTACGCGAATAGTAGAGATGCTTTCAGGAGACCAGTTGCCTAGGATCTGCTGAGAGAGTAAAATAAAGCAATAAAAGACACTTTCATAATAAGCAAGAATGGTACATATGCAAAAAATTGTGCTCAGATTTAATACAGGGAAACTCCTCAAAGGTTTCATAGGGGACTTCACAGCATATACCGACATCGTCGTTGTCCATGATGCTGTAACAGATGAAGAACACAAGATACCGATTGTTGAGCTAAAGGCGATATTCTTCGTCAAAACCTTTGAAGGCGACAGGCTGTACAGAGATAAAAAGATGTACGGCATCAGCGAAAATGTCGGCCGCAAGGTATATATCCGTTTTAACGACGGAGAGTCAATGATTGGGTTCCTTGAAGGAGACATCCCATGGGAAAAGGGGTTCCACCTGTCCAAGAAATCTGCTAGTGCACTAAAAGGATTTTTCCTCATACCCGTCGACTCTGACAGTAATAACAAAAAGGTCTTTGTTGTCAACTCATCAATAAAAGACATAACACTGTTGCCTTGAATTCTAAGAAGTGCGTAATAATTTTTCGAAGAGTGCCCTTTACACGGAAGTTGAACTATCCGGTATACGGTTCCGCTCCGGATTTATTTCTTGTTTTCGAATAAGGGGAAAAAAGAACTTTGACAGATCCACCAATATATAAAGGGGCCTTCTATGATACTGGGTGTTAACGTCGATCATATAGCTACAATAAGACAGGCACGGAAAGGAATCGAGCCGGATCCTGTCATGGCTGCTACTCTTGCAATACTTGGCGGAGCAGACGGCATAACAGTTCATCTAAGAGAAGACAGGCGCCATATCCAGGACAGAGATATCAGGATCCTTAAAGAGATTGTTCCTGTTGAGTTAAACCTCGAAATGGCAGCTACGACAGAGATGATAGGCATCGCTTCTGAAATGAAACCCGACATTGTTACGCTCGTTCCAGAAAAAAGACAGGAACTGACAACCGAGGGAGGACTTGCTGTAAGACTGCACAAAAAAAAGCTTGCAGGTGCAGTAAAAAAACTGCACCATGCCGGTATACCGGTAAGTCTGTTTATTAATCCTGATGTCGGAGACATAAAGCTGTCTAAACAGATCGGCGCTGACATGGTAGAAATACATACGGGAATGTATTCTGATGCAAAGGGTAAAAACAAGGAAACTGAACTGTTCCGTGTTACGCATGCCGTTACTTATGCACTCGATATGAGCTTCGTTGTCAATGCAGGACATGGACTGAATTATTTCAATGTCACAAAAGTTGCGTCTATTCAGGGCATACGGGGACTATATATAGGGCACAGCATAATATCAAGGGCAGTTCTAGTCGGCATGGAAAAGGCAGTGCGGGAGATGAAGCAGTTAATAAAAGAGGCCGGGACTCGGAAGGACTCTTGAAATACAGGATGCATTTTTTCTCCCTTATCCGACCTGACGTATTCTATGGGTATTCCGGCTACCCGTCCGGACCCTGCCGATGACTTTTACCGGTAGCCGCCTGAGATCAGGAGCACCAGGCCAGAAATAATTTGAGATTTAGTCTTTTTTCTGAGAAAATGTATCTTGACAAGATAAACAAGATATCCTTATATAAGCTAGTTCATGGAACAGCCGAAACCCAGGGTAACCAACAGGAGAACCTCTAACGCATCATCCCATGAAGAATGCACCGCTTTCCGCACAGGGCTGAGTGCAGAGGCTTTAAAGCGTTCTTTGCTTGACAACCTCTTCTTTAACCTGGGGAAGGTTCCTCTCAATGCAACGAAGAACGACTGGTACCTGGCCCTTGCGTATACTGTCCGTGACAGGATGATGCAGCAATGGATCAAAACTCTCCAGAATTTTACAGAAGATATGACGATGGTCTCATACTTGTCCGCCGAGTTTCTCATGGGACCTCAACTGGGGATCAACATTATCAACCTCGGTATCTGTGATGCGTTTTCCCATGCGGTCAGAGAATTGGGTCTCAACATGGATGAGCTCATGGAGCATGAAAAAGAACCCGGCCTTGGTAACGGAGGCATTGGCATGCTGGCAACGTGCTCCCTTGATTCACTGGCAACACTCGAAATTCCGGCAATCGGCTATGGAGTGCGGTATGAGTTCGGCAGATTTGAACAGGAGATCCGGGACGGCTGGCAGGTAGAAATGACAAACAAATGGCTCCAAAACGGGAACCCCTGGGAAATTCTGCGTCCTGAGATTACATACAAAGTAAGCCTTGGGGGTCATACAGAGTCATACTATGATGAACAGAATCTATACAGAGTGCGCTGGGTTCCGAAATTTTCCATAAAAGGCACCGCCTATGATACACCCATATCAGGCTATAGGGTGAACACTACAAATCTCCTGCGTCTATGGAAGTCCGAAGCCGTCGAATCATTTGATTTTGAGTCTTTCAATGTGGGGGATTACTTCAGTGCAGTCAATGAAAAGATCGCTTCTGAGGCAATCGGAAAGATCCTTTATCCTCACGATGAGCCATACGCCGGCAAACATTTACGGCTTGCCCAGCATTATTTCTTTGTCTCCTGCGCACTGCAGGACATGATCCGCCTGCATCTCATGCGCTGGAAAAATATCAATACTTTCCCCGCATCCTTCGCGGTGCAGCTTAATGACACCCCTCCCTCCATTGCCGTAGCCGAGCTTATGAGGCTCCTGGTCGATGAATATCTGGTAAGCTGGGACAAGGCCTGGTACATAACACAGAACACCTTTTCATACACTCACCACACTCTTTTGCCGGAAGATCTCGAAAAGTGGCCAATTCCTCTCTTCGCAGGTATACTCCCGAGACACCTTGAAATTATCTATGAAATAAACCGGCGATTCCTTGACGAGATATGGCTCAAGTATCCCGATGACAGTAATCGCCTCGCACGCCTCTCACTCATCGAAGAGGGTGAGCAGAAGTATGTTCGCATGGCACACCTCGCCAACCTGGGCAGCCACATAATTCATGGAGTAGGAGAACCCTGTTCGGATTCACTTAAAAAGACTGTTTTCCGGGACTTCTATGAACTCTATCCTGAAAAATTTCTTAATGTAACGAGTGGCGTGACGCCCAGACGATGGATCGTTCTCAGTAATCCGCGGCTCGCCCGGCTCATAACGGATACGATCGGAGACCGCTGGATTAGCTCCATGGATGAAGAAATAAAGGCCCTTGAACAGTTCGCCGACAATACTGACTTCAGGAAAAAGTGGCACAGGGTAAAGTATGAGAATAAATCCGACCTTGCCAAGATTATCCTTGCCCGCTTCGGAATTCCAGTGAACCCTGATTCGCTCTTCGACATCCAGTTAAAACGCTTTCATGAACACAAACGTCACCTCCTCAACATCCTTCACATCATCACCCTCTATAACAGAATAAACAAAAATCCTGATCTGATTATGCCCTCCCGCACATGCATTTTCGGCGGGCATGCATCACCGGGCTATTTCATGGCTAAACTCATCATCAAGCTCATCAACTCAGTTGCCGATGTTGTCAATAACGATCCTGATGTAGCAGGACGCCTTAGAGTTGTATTTTTCCCTGATGTGAATGTAAAAAACGCTCAACGGCTTTATCCCGCAGCTGATCTTTCCGAACACATATCCACTGCAGGGAGAGAGATATCAGCTACCGGGAACATGAAATTCTCGATGAATGGAGCATTAACTATCGGGACGTTAGACGGAGCTAATGTTGAAATCTGTGAAGCAGTCGGCGAAGAGAGCTTTTTCACCTTCGGATTGACTGCCGAAAAGGTATCCCGTATGAAAGCACAGGGGTATAAACCTCAGGATTACTATGATGCCCATGTGGAATTAAAAGAAGCAATCGATCTCATTAGCTCTGGATTCTTCTTCAAGCGGGATCCGGATCTCTTCAAACCCATCATTGACTCACTGCTTTCCCGCGATGAATACTTGCTCCTTGCCGACTACCGCTCATATATCGATTGCCAGGACCGTATAGGCAAGCTGTTTCAGGATCAGGAAACGTGGACGAGGATGTCGATCCTTACTGTTGCGCGGATGGGGAAGTTCTCTTCAGACCGATCCATCCGGGAGTATTGTGATAAAATATGGCTTGTTAAACCCTTCAGACCAGATGCTGCGGACAGATAAACAATTAAGGATTATCCGGTGAAAAACAAAGGATTATCAGAAATCTTGCAGTCCACCTCAATACTCAGTCAGGTCGTCGGAGCCGAGAAGCTCTTTCTGTCGGGTCGCAGAAAAAGGGGCGAAGATCTCGAGAGTGCTGTAAGATTCTTCCTTGAGTTCCTGCACGGCTTCGAGAGTTTCGACTTCGACGGGCCATGCGTTACCATTTTCGGATCAGCCCGATTTCAGGAAAGACACCGTTACTATGAACTCGCACGGGAACTCGGTCATGCCCTAGCAAATGCTGGCTATGCAGTTATGACCGGTGGCGGACCCGGGATCATGGAAGCAGCAAACCGCGGTGCAAAAGAGGGCGGCGGTTTAAGCCTCGGGTGCAATATCCGTCTCCCCATGGAGCAACAGCCAAATCCGTATCTCGACAAATTCATCGAGTTCGAACATTTTTTTGTTCGCAAGGTCATACTCGTGAAATATTCATGTGCCTTCGTCGTGATGCCGGGCGGTTTCGGAACGCTTGACGAGGCTTTCGAGGTGATCACACTGGCTCAAACAGGCAAGCTTGAAAGCTTCCCTGTCGTAGGTATGGCCAAGGACTTCTGGGACCATCTCCGCCGTTTCATAAGCGACACCATGCTGGCAGAGGGTACCATAAGCAAAGATGATATGGCATTCATACAGGGAGCAAACACAGTAGAGGAAGCAATACGCATTATCAGAGGGCTCTCGCGTGGAAGCTTTTAACCCAGTTTATTCATAAAATATAAGAGTGCAGAACAGATGCAGTACCATCGCTCATTCTCAGCTCGCTTTGCGAGCCTCCGAGGTACAGATTGTTCTTCGCCTTAAGGCATCGAACACTCTGTAAAGCCTCTCCAATACTGCATCTGTTCTGATTGACAAAAAATTCTCATGAATAATTCATGTTAACTGAAAAGTGGGATTGATTGCTTTACCAGGGCAACATCGCTCCCGAAAAATGCAGTTTTCGGGTTAATGCAGGATCTGGTTTACTTGAGTTCCTTAAACTTTATAAGCTCAGAAAACTCATAGAGGGTTGACATTGCCCTGCTCACCGTTGTAATGCCTGCCTCTTCAAGTGCTGCGATCGGATTCAGCCCACCCACTATGACCATCCCGGCTTTGTCCATGGAAACGGGCATGTCAAGGAGTGGCTGATTAGGACTGCCTATGAGGAGGATCCCCCCTATCCCCTTCTCCTTCATAAGCTCCCTCAATTCCCCTGCCCTGTCAAGGCTCACGACCGGTATTTCCCTGAAACTTGCGAGGATTTTCCCGTCAGTCTTATTTACTGCATTCATGACATATGTCATCCTGCCCTTTATAAATATTTCAAGGGGATCCAGAGAAGAGCCTTCATAGCTTATTAGCGCCGTGAACCTCGAAGGCTCGGACTTTTCAATCTGTAATACACCGCCGAACTTCGATGTAACGGGAATCCCTGCCTTGAGGAATATCCCGTTTATCGTTACACTGCAGACAGTTCCAAAGCCTATCATTCCCTCCGGCACTATGATATCGCCAACCTTTTCGCCACCTTTCTGCATGACCACCCTGTCGGACATGACATACGGCGACGAAAAAACGGGTTTCATGATACGGAGCGCTTCCTTCAGTTTTGCTGAAGGGAAAAAAGAAACATTGAGTATTATGCCGCCCTTTTCCTTTTGGAGGTCTATATTCGTAAGATAAGAAAGGGTCTCGATTTTGCTGCTGATAAATCCTACCTTTTCAGGAATAAGGGACTGTGAAAGCTCTTCCTTTCCTTTCCGGGTAATCTTTCTTCCTTCCTTGCCGAATACCTCTGTAAGCCCCCTCTCATCAAGGATTCTCAGATGGTATCTCACTGTCCTTTCGGTAAGATCAATCCCGTGCGATTTTAATTGCCTTGATATCTCTCTTGACCCAAGGATCTTATCAGGTTGTTTATTGAGGACATCAAGGATTGCATGCATTGTCTTCGTCATAAAAGCACTTTTATTATTTCTTTTTTGTCAATATTTTTTCAATTCTTACAGCGCACATCTTCATCTCCGGTGTTTTTGATCTCTTGTCAAGAACCGGGTTCAGAAGATTGTTGAACTTTTCTTCCTCGAGGTTCATTACTAACAGACCGGCAGGTGTTGTAGCTGTTAAATGCGCGCCGCTCTCCAAAGCACCATGCCGGGAAATAACCTTTACAGGTTCTCCTTCGTCGATCTCAAAGTCTGCCGCGTCCTTTGGATTTATATATATAACTTCTTTTGACCTCAACCAGTTAAGTCCTTCCACCTTCTCAGACATAACACCGTCTCCTGAAAAATCCCTTTCAGTAGTAATAATCAAAGGATAATCAGTATCGGTAGTCTCAGATGGCCGCCCGTACCTGAGCGGGAAAAGACTGAACCTCTCTTTTGTCTCGGGACTGCCCTGAATGGCTGAGGACAGCTCAGAAAGGATATCTTCGCTATCTTCGAATTCAAAGCCTTTGATTCTCAATCTCTTCGCCAGCTCGCATAAAATTTCCCAGTCAGCACTTGAGTCACCGGGGGGTTCAAGCGCTTTGCGAATTCTCTGAACCTTCCCCTCTGTATTGACGAAAGTCCCTGTTTTTTCGGCAAAGCTTGCCGCAGGCAGAACTATATGCGCATACTTTGCAGTTTGGTTTGTGAAAATGTCCTGCAAGACCACAAATTTTGCTTTCTTCAAGGCGGCGATCACTTTCCCTGGTGGAGCTATGCTTGTCGCAAGGTCAGATCCTATTATGTAGAGTGCTTTTATTTTTCCTTCGAGGACCGCATCTACTATCTCTGTAAGGGTAAGGCCGGGTTCAGAGTTCAAATATCCTCCCCATAAGGAACGAAATTTTACAATGGATTCGTGGGAATCAACAGGCTGATACCCCGGATAGTAATCCGGGAGGCATCCCACATCACACGTTCCTAGGGCATTGTTCTGTCCGAGGAGAGGATTTAATGCACGCGAATATTTTATATTTGAAGTAAGGACAGCAAGATTTGCGAGCGCATATACATTATCCGTCCCACTGGCTGATTGGGTAATTCCGGTGCCCCAGAAGATGGCAGCAGGCCTGTTGCCTGCATAAATCCGTGCGGCCTCTTCTATCATGTCACGTGATACACCGGTAATCCTTTCGACCCTTCCCGGGGGAAAATCATCAAGAGATTCCCTGAACTCCTCAAAATTATTACAATACGATTCTATAAAATCCTTATCATATAATTCCGCCTCCACTATCGCATTTGACATACCCGTAAGAAGCGCAAGGTCAGTGCCCGGATAAGGCTGAAGCCATTTATCGGCGATGCGGCACATGTCGTTCTCATTCGGGCTTATAACAATAAGCCTGGCACCTTTTTCTACTGCCTTTTTGATTTTCAAACCCAGCACCGGATGGGATACGGAAATATTTGCGCCTGCAACTAGAATACATGCAGCCTGTTTAATACTATCCTGGTCCCGTGCAGCCGTATCAAGAAGATGTTCACCTTCCCCGGCCTCTGAATCATACCCTGCCCAGTTCCCGATATTTCTTAATGCGGCTATCATAGGGCTATAACATAGTCTTGCTGAAGTATCGATGTTATTGCTGCCCATAACGGCACGGGCAAATTTCTGTGCTATATAATTGTCTTCATTTGTACATTTTGTAGATGCTATTAAGGCAAATTCTTCACCCTTGTATTTCTTTAACTTCATGGCAACATGATCAAGCGCCTCATCCCATGTAGCTTCTCTGAACAATTCTGATTTCAGCCCGCCTGCTGCGGATTTTATTTTGGATTTTGGATTTTGGGTTTTGGATTTTCTTATGAGTGGTGAAGTCAGCCTATCGGGCGAATGAATAAACCCCATCCCGAAACGTCCCTTAACGCATAGCTCTCCGTTGTTTACCGGGTTGCCGCTATCCCCTCTAACGCTTACAATTTTATCATCTCTGATTCCAAGAAATATCCCGCATCCAACTCCACAATAGGGACAAATAGTCTTAAACTCCCGTTCGGGCCTTTTTGGATTTTTCAGGACAAGTGCGCCTACAGGACATCTTATTACGCATTCTCCGCAGGAGACACATTTAGACTGAGTTATAGGTTTGTCGCCAAAAACAGCAATTTTTGTTTTATCGCCCCTTCCCGCAAAGTCAATAGCGCTCATCATCTCTATTTCCTGGCATGTCCGTACACAAATACCGCAGAGCACACATTTGTTATGGTCTCTCAAGAAAAACGGGTTTGAATCATCGATGGGCAACTCCTCTTCAGGCATTCTTAAACGCCGGACCTTATTCTTGTCGATCTTCATAAAGGCCATTATGCGCTGCAATACACAGTTTCCTTTTTTCAGGCAATTCTTACAATCCATGTGATGATTGGCAATTACCATTTCGATAACCGGCCGCCTTACCCTGTCTACCTCAGGGCTGTTTGTCCTGATAATCATCCCGTCTCGAACAGGAGTCCGGCAGGAGGTCACAAGCTGGCCATTATCCAGTTCGATAAGACATAAACGGCAGCTTCCGGCCGGCTTTAAATCAGGATGGTAGCATAGATGGGGTATGTAGATATTGTTTGCCAAAGCAACTTCTAAGACCGTCGACCCTTTCCGGGCTACTATATATTGACCGTCAATGTTTACAGAGAGCTGTTCCATTAACTTTTCTCCTTTCCCCCCATACATACACCTGCCGGGCATCTTTTTTCTTTAATATGTGCTTCATACTCATCCCTGAAATATCTAAGGGTGGTAAGTACCGGATTTGGCGCAGTCTTGCCGAGGCCGCATATCGAGCTACTCTTTATAGCCTCTGCCAGTTCATAAAGTAAATCTATATCACCGGGCCTGCCCTTGCCTTTTGTTATGTCGTCCAATATCATGAACATCTGCTTTGTCCCAAGCCTGCAGGGGATGCACTGGCCGCAGGATTCTCTTTGTGTAAAGTCAAGAAAATATCGTGCGACGTCAACCATACAGGTGTCTTCATCCATGATTACCATTCCGCCTGAGCCCATTATCGATCCCGCCTCGTTGAGGGAATCAAAATCAACTGGGATGTCAATCATATCGGCCGGGAGACAGCCTCCCGAAGGCCCTCCTGTCTGGACAGCCTTTAGTGCCTTACCCCCGGGAATGCCACCGCCTATGTCATAGATAATCTTCCTTAGCGTCACACCCATGGGCACTTCTATAAGACCACAGTTCATAACCTTCCCTGTCAATGAGAATACTGCCGTTCCCTTGCTTTTTTCCGTACCCCTCCGAGCAAACCATTCCGGACCATAAGATATAATCAAAGGAACATTTGCGTAACTTTTAACATTATTCAGAAGCGTCGGCCTATTCCAAAGTCCTATTTCCGTAGTGCGGGAACGGGGCATGGGTTTTGGCCTCCCCCTCTTGCCTTCAATCGAACGGACTAATGCAGTGGATTCACCGCATACAAAAGCGCCTGCTCCCTGAAATATATCGATATCAAAACTGAAATCATTATCAAGGATATAGTCTCCGAGGAAACCTTTCTGCCTTGCCTCATCGATCGCGATCTTCAGACGATTTACAGCCAGGGGATATTCAGCCCGTACATAGATAAATCCTTGTTCTGCCCCGATGGCATACGCTGCAATGATCATCCCCTCGATGACCGAATGCGGATTTCCCTCCATTACAGAACGGTCCTGGAATGCTCCGGGGTCCCCTTCGTCTGCGTTGCAGATTACATATTTTTTTTCTCCGGCTGCATTCCGGCAGGATTCCCATTTTCTCCCGGTTGGGAACCCGGCGCCTCCAAGCCCCCTGAGCCCGGATTTTTTCACCTCGACTATAACCTCTTCGGGCGTGAGACTGCTCATTACCTTCCGGAGAGCTTTATATCCGCCTGTTGCGATATAATCGTTGATGTCTTCAGGGTCAATCGAGCCGCAAAATTTCAAGATTGTACGTTCCTGCTTGCTGTAAAACGGGATATCAGAATAAATCGGTATCGGTGTCCCTGTAGCCGGATTCTTATAGAATAGCCTCTCAACCGGCTTCATCCCGGGTAATAATGATCTGGCAATGTCAGCGGCATCTTCCTCTTTTACCTTGGTGTAAAAAAGACCTTGAGGTTCAATGACGATTAACGGCCCCTGCTGGCAGAACCCATGACAGCCGGTGCGCTTGAGGGAAATTTCTCCATCTGAATTATAAGTTTCATCCTTTAAAAGAGAAAAAATCTTTTCCGACCCCCCTGAAACACACCCTGTACCATGACAAACATGAATCGTATACTTTTTATCCTGCATCCTGCACTCCTTTACCCGCAGAAAGCAATATTTCTTTCACTTTTTCCGGGGTCATCTCACCTGATACATCTTTGTTAATCCTGACACAGGGGGCAAGGGCGCAACACCCGATACAGGCAACTGTCTCAAGGGTATATTCAAGATCACCTGATGTCTCTCCTTCTTTCAGACCTATCGCCTGTTCAACGGTACCGAGGATCTGAGGCGCACCTCTGATATGACAGGCAGTACCCCTGCATACCGAAACCCGCTTTCTGCCCAAGGGCAGAAGCCGGAATTGTGCATAGAAAGATGCAACAGAATAAACATGGCTTTCAGGGACACCGATAAACCGGGCAATGTCTATCATTGTCTTTTCCGGCAGATAACCGAGATTCTCCTGCACTTCCTGGAGTATAGGGACGAGTTCTCCCCTGTTACCCCTGTAGGATGCGAGAATCTCATCTAACAGAATATCGTCTTCCATGATAGTTACCTCTATCTCGTCCTTCCAAAATCTTCACGAACCCAAGGCCTCTTGCTTCTAAGGTTCTTGTCAAAACTCAGTATTGAACACATCCCCCTGCATATTCCGCACCGATTGCACTTGTCCGTATCAGCATAGACATTGTTGTCCTTTTCCGATATGCTTATTGCACCTGCGGGACAGCTCACCATGCAGAATGGTGACGAACATAATTTAGAACAGATCAAATTAAGCATAATTTCCTCCTCATCCTAAAATATTCTCTGCTTCGTTCATGTCCACATCCATCAGATAAGGTATTCCGGAGACGTCAGCGGCTTCACGGGTTAGCGACATGATATCGTCTCTGTCTATAAGGCTGAGGGAAAACTTGCGGGCTCCTGCCATAAGCTGCTTGAGTCCCAACGCAAGCCTGTCATAATAGGTGTAAATACCGATTGCTGCCGGGGGTATCTTCCTGAAATCTTTCCCGAATTTTTCCCTGAGCTGGACTGCACCGTTAAAGGTGCGTAGTAATGCTTCTTCATACTCCTGTCCTTTACCGAATGCGTCAGCTATATTTTTACCCTGGTTCTTTCCAACCATACCTGCTGTGAGGGTTGAGCGTCCCATGCATATTGCCTTGACAAACGGCGCTCCCAGTGCAAGGGCCTTGAAAACCTGATCCTCTAGGACGATGCCACCCGCTATGGCAACAGACGGAATGAATTCTCCCTTCTCTTTTAATCTCTTCAGGTACTTATAGAGAAGGCTCTCTAGGTAAACGGTCGGAATCCCCCATTCATTCATCATGCGCCACGGGCTCATGCCTGTCCCCCCGCCGGCGCCATCTACCGTTAGGAGGTCTATCTTTGCCTCAGATGCATACTTTACTGCACGTGCCAAATCAACCGGCCTGTATGCACCTGTTTTCAGCGTTACGTACTTGGCGCCAATTTTTCTAACCCTTTCGACTTCTTTCAGGAAGGACTCTTCATCAACCATGCCGAGGCGTGAATGCCTCTCAAACTCTGTAATGCCCCCGAGTTTATGTGCCTCCTGCACCGCTTTATTTTCAGGGTCAGGGACGACTATGTATCCCCTCTTCTTGAGAAGGAGCGCCCTATCGAGAGTCGGCAATTTTACCTCTCCTCCTATACATTTCGCTCCCTGTCCCCACTTGAGCTCTATCCCTTCAACCCCCAGCTTTTCAACAGCATATTCAGCTACGCCTAGGCGGGTATCTTCGACGTTCATCTGAACAAGCATGGTGCCGTAGCCGTCATACCATTCCTTGTAAGTCTTGAACCGTCTCTCAAGTTCGGGAGACCTGGTAACCTTTCCCTTTTTAATCTCTGCTTCCGGATCCATCCCGCAGACATTCTCTCCGCAGACGAGGATAGAACCGCACAGTGCCGCGCCTATGGCAGTCCCCTCCCAGTTTACCCTCGCTATCTCGGTCGACCCGAGTGCACCGGTAAAAACCGGCAGCTTCATCTGGATCTTTGTTCCGTTGCCGTTGATTACTGTCTCTACGCTCACAGAAGGGAACGTAGCCTTGTCCGGGTCGGCTTCACAGCCCACAGCCCCGACACAGGTTCCGTGTATGTTGAAATGGGAAAAATCAACAGGATAATCCTTTTCTGAACCTGAAATAACTTTTCCGAACGGCTGTGGGTAGATGACTTCCCTCCCCCTGAGGGCCGACCTTCCTACCTCGCAATACCCCGGACAACCATCAATACAGTTTACGCACAAACCCGAGAACGGGGAAGGCGGGATCCTCGTTGTTGTTACGGTTGCTGCACTTGCATTTGGTTTACTCAGACTCATATTCTTCTCCTTGTTTAAGTATTAATTAGCGTCCTATGGAGCTTATATTCAGTATTTGTAACTTCAAAAGGCAAAAAAAAACTTTTAATAAAACCTTACTCCTGTTTATTTAATCTTTATTTCATTTAATGTACTCAGGTTGTCTTTGCCTTTTCTCCTCCTTTACCCACAATATGTGAATGGGAAGAGAGACAGAGGTAAATTTGAAACCTTTTTGGTAAAAAAGCGGATAAACAGGAGTTGCTGTAGGAATTTGTGAAGGTCATTATGCCGAAAATTTCTCCCTTCCATTTTATATCGGCAATAGGTTACCTATTGCTTTATAATTTAAGAGAAGAATAAAAAAATGTCAAGGGGATTTTTGGCTTAAACCTTATGAACAGAATGGGTTAGATTATGATAAGCAAGAAAAAAAACAGGGATGATTACAAAGACATCTTAAAGTTTTCTATAGCAACTCTTTGAAACGAACGAGTTCTGAAAATTTAAAGAGTGTCGACATTGCCTTGCTGACACACTGAATACCCGATTCTTCGAGAGCCGCTACTGGGTTCAGCCCTCCTACAATAGCCATGCCTGTCTTATCCATGTTAACCGGCATCTCAAGGAGTTGCTGGTTGGGGTTACCGATCAGCAAAATTCCGCCTATACCTTTATCTATTAGTTTTTCTCTCAACTGTGCCGCTTTCTCCATGCTAACTACCGGTATTTCTCTGAAGCTTGCAAGGATTTTCCCGCTTTTGTGCCTGACTGCACCTGTTACATCGGTCATCCTGCTTCTGATAAATACTTCAAGCGGATCGAGAGACGATCCTTCATAACTGATGAGAGATGTAAACCGCTTGGGCTCATGATTTATCTGAAGAACACCTCCGAACTTTGACGCAACGGGAATTCCGGCTTTCAGGAATATTCCATTAATGGTAACACTGCAAACCGTGCCGAACCCTACCTTCCCCTGAGGTATAACCATGTCACCGATCTTCCCCCCGCTTCCCTGCAAAACAACTTTATCAGACATGACATAAGGAGAGGCGAACACCGGCTTCATGATTTTCAACGCATCCTTGAGCCTTTCTTGCGGGAAAAAAGAGATATTCAGTATGATATCACCCTGTCTTGTTTCAAGGTCCAGATTCGTCAGATACGAGAGGGCTTCGATTTTACTGATGACGAAACCGACCTTTTCCGAGACTGATGCATGGGAGAGTTCTTCTCTTCCTTTCTGTGTAATCATTCTTCCTTCCCGTCCGTATACTTTTGTGAATCCTCTTTCGTCCAGGATTCTAAGATGATAACGTACGGTTCTTTCCTTTAAATTAACACCATATGGCCTCAACTGCCTCGATATCTCCCTTGATCCGCGGATTATCTCAGGCTGTTTATCGAGAACTTTTAAGATCGAAAGCATCGTCTTATTCATGGAAAGGGTATTCTCCTTTTCTTAAGTCTCATTCTCCCATCACCTTTTTCGGGGTGATGGGAGAATGTTTTTCCCTCTAATTTGCTATAACCCCCACTGACTCCTCGACACCGGCCAGAATCCTCCTTGCTTCTTCCATGTCGGATTCCATTACATAAGGAATCCCCGTTACCTCAGTTGCTTCTTTTGTAAGGGATACAAGGTCAGACCTGTCGATATACTGGATTGCAAATTTTCTCGCACCGGCCATAAGCTGCTGAAGGCCAAGTTGTAATCTGTCACAAAATGTGTATATTCCCATTGCGCCTGTAGGGATCTTCTTGAAGGCTTTCCCATATTTCGCCTTTAGTGTTTCGGCACTTACGAATATTTTTTCTACCGAGTCACCATATTTTTTTATTTCAGGAGGGATTTTGTCCTCGTGTATCCATCTGCCGATATTTTTGCCGACCATGGCAGGTATCATGGTTGACCTTCCCATGCAAACTGCCTTCACGAATGGCGCACCCATTGCAATAGCCTTGAATATGTGATCCTCGAGCGAGAAACCTCCTGCAATGGCAAGATCAGGAACATACTTGCCCCTTGCCCTCAATTCTTCAGCGAATTTATACGCAAGTGCCTCGAGATAGATAGTCGGGATTCCCCATTCATTCATCATCCTCCATGGGCTCATACCTGTTCCACCTCCCGCACCATCTATAGTCAGCAGGTCTATCTCGGCATCCGATGCAAACTTCATTGCCCTCGCCAGGTCTGCTATCCTGTAAGCCCCTGTTTTGAGTGAAACAAATTTCGCTCCTATCTTTCTCAGATATTCAACGCTCTTCATGAACCCTTCATACTCAACCATGCCTAGCCTGGAATGTCTCTCGAATTCCCTGAACGCTCCTTCTTTATATGCCTTCTGCACAACCTTGTCCTCCGGATCCGGCAGAACAACATATCCCCTTCTTTTCAGTTCAAGCGCCCTTTCGATGGTTTTCAGTTTTACCTCTCCACCGATGTTCTTTGCCCCCTGACCCCACTTCAACTCAAGGCATTCAACTCCTAGTTTTTCCACTGCATATTCAGGAGAAGCGAGCCTCTCATCCTCTACATTCTGCTGAAGAATAATAGCCCCATATGTATTCTTCCAGTCATTGTACATTTTTACCCTTTTTTCGAGTTCGGGAGAATTTACCACCCTGCCGTTTTTTATTTCAGCATCATGATCCATCCCTACAACATTCTCGCCGATAACAACCATGATTCCTGAAATGGCTGCTCCGACAGCAAGGCTTTCCCAATTATCCTTTGCAATATTGGTGGAGCCGAGAGCACCGGTAAAAATCGGCATTTTCAGATTGACTTTATGCCTGTTCCCGATGTTCGTTTCTGTCGAGACGTTCGTAAAAAGTGCCTTGTCTGAATCTGCTTGCATCCCGATTGCACCGATACAGGTCCCCTGGATGTTCAGATGGGAATAATCCACGGGATACTCCTTCACTGCTCCTGCTGTAACCTTACCGAAAGGCTGTGGATACAGAACCTCCCGTCCCCTGTATGAAGATTTACCGATTTCACAGATACCCGGACATCCGTCCAGGCAGACAGAACATATCCCCGAGGACGGTGCCTGGTCAGACACCCTGTTCCTTGTTCCTGTTGCAGCGCTTGCATTCGGTTTTCCGTAATTCATATTTCCCTCCTTGTTTAAGTAAATATTAATTTCTGATGTTCTGAATTAAGTATTTATTAATATTTAGCCAAAAAAAATCTCCTCTTCTTTTGCAGGGCATATATTTCTATCCTATAGATTGTTTATTCTATTCCCAAAAAGAGTATTTCCGCAACATCACCTCCTTCATTTTTTAATCTGGTCGTAATTTTTTTTTCCAAGTAAGCAGAGTCGCCTGTTCTGAGTGTCTTGATTTGACCGTCAACGACAACAGAAATATCACCCTTTAATACATACATTAGCCTTTTGCCTTGTTGCGTAATTACGTCGCCTTTTACCCCTGTAAAAGGTTCGATGACAACGATACCGCAGGATAGAGATTCATTATTAATAATGCTATAAATTCTAAAACCCCTTTCGTTTATTAAAGGTTGAAAAAAGACCTTTTCTTTTTTGATAAGCCATGGAACTTCTTCTGATTTTTTTTCTATAGTATCGGATAAACTTACGCCAAGAGCATTGCATATCTGTAAAAAAGAATTAAGAGAAGGCGTTATCTGGTTGTTTTCCAATTGTGATATATAGCTTGGGGTCAAATTAATTTTATCTGCCAGCTCTTTCTGGCTCATATTGTTCCTTGTACGCAATTCCTTTATCTTTGTTCCGACATCGAAGACAGGCTCTTTCTTGATAAATGTGATCGATATAGTCTTTCCGGCAATTTCGTATGAATGAGGCTTAAAGGCATCTCTGTTAGGCCTGTTTTCAAGCTTCAAAGCCTTTATCCAGAGCTTGTCTTTCCTCTTATATAATTCGAGAACGACCTGTGTTATATGCCTCAAGTTGGCTTTGAACTTCTGGCTGTGAGCATCCTTTTCAAGAATCCAGTATGCAACTGTGCCCAAGTCATAAAGGAGGGGACAGAGGTATGTAAAAAATTTGTATGTCTTGTTTTCATCTCCCCAGAGGTCCTGCATACCTGTCAGGCTGTCGAAGACATACCTGCCGCCTGATTTGAATGAATCCTCAAGTGAGGTCAGAATAGATGTAATCTCCTCTAAATTCTTCGGATCGTCTACCCTGATGACATTTGCATGGACGGCGGCATCGTAGAATTTTGTGAAAGCCTTTTCGTTCTTGCCTTTTCCTGACGTAAAACAATCGAGCAGGATAAAGTTCCCCTCACTCTGGATTTCCCGGATATGCTGCATGACCGTTTGGGGAGACCTGTTGAAACTGGCATAAATAACATTCTGCCCTTCGTATAGTGATTGATGAATAAAATTAAATACAAAGATCTCGGGGGAAGTTCCAGCCTCTACCTCCCATACCACATTGTCACCCACATAAAATGAGTCTATGAGATTATCGAGGTCTTTTATGCCGGATGAAATACTATCCATTTCGCAGGTAGGCAAATGGTTACCTATTGTCAAATACTTTAAGTAATACTGAAATCAATTGTCAAGAGTGAAGTTTGCATTCGCAGCACCGTCATTCCCGCAAACCTGTACCCTGAGTGTACCGGGGTTAGTAATCGGGTAGCGTGAATCCACTGTTTTCAATGCCTTCCGGATCACATCCATGAGCCGCAGACCGGACCGGCCTTAGCAGGAAAACATGCGGGGCTGCGGACAGACTCTGGAGGGGGTATTTCTAAGTGAATAAGTGAGGTTTAATGGAATCTTAAGTGCAAATTGGAACAGATCCAGAGGATATTTTCCCCAGTATCTGGAGCAACCTTTCCTTTATTTCATTCATTTTCTTTTCTGTTTCGATGAGAACAGTCTTTTGTTCCTCGACAGCCCGTTCACCCTTCGATTTCTGGGTTACCCCTTTTTCAATGGCCCTTGATATCCCTTCTAAGGTAGCGTCGATCCGATGGAACATCTCCCATCTAAACATAAGCTTGCTCCTGTCAAGTCTCGATTCAAAGTCATTTCCGGCTTTGGCAGCATGCAGATCAATTACCCGCTGGAGATATTCATTTACTTTCTTGAAAATTATCTTTTTGCCGATGAATTTCGGTAACAACATCGTCAGTGATGACGTCACGATCTCTATCCCCACCGGTTGCTCCTGGAACTTGTAGTAAAAACTGGACTTCGTTGACCAGATCGCCTCTGCCTTGACTATATCGAACGCAACGGCAAAGAGTTCCGCCGAGAACTTGAGCAGGGAATCCACTGTATCGTCAATCTTTGTTATAAACCGTTTGCAGGACGATTCGAAGCTCTTTGCCAGTTTCTCGTCTTCGATGTTGCGCCACGACGTAAATGCCTGCCTGACTTCAGTGATAACCTGCTCCTCAAGATAATCCCGGAGTTCTTTCATGGACATGTCCGAACATTCGCGATAGCGCTTTTCAACGTCTTCTGATAGCCTGACAAACAGCTCCTGCCTGAATATCTTCGAGTCTTCTTCGAGGACATCGGTGATAATCTTTTTAACCTCACCACCAAGCAGCAGCGAGAAATCGTCTTTTTCTACCTGTACCTCCTTCTTCTTGTTCTCGAATATTTTTATTTTTTCCTTCAGTTCCTCAAGGGGCGTCACGAGTGATTTCATCTCGAGCTCAAGACCCAGCCTCGCCTGTGAAAGAAGCCTGAGAAGGTTGTTCGTAACAGAGAGGAGCAGAACATCGCCCTTTTCCTGCATGAGAAAGGTATTCAGGATATTTTCAAAATCGGGAAGGAAACTTTTCTCAAGTAGATCCTTCATTCCGGACAATTTGCCTTCTAGGGCAAGTTTTGCGGAAAGGGGGAAAATCTTAACTTCACCGCCCATACACTCCCCGATAATTTTCCTTGAGAATGCGATAGACTCTCTCAGGTCTTCGGAGTCTACATAATCAGCCTTGTTCTGGAGAAAGAATATCCTGTGGGAATATTCCTTCACGTCCTTCAGGAAATCGAGTTCTGCCTTGCTGACCGGCTGGTCTACCGATAGAAGAAAAAGAGCGGCGTCAGACTTCGGCAAATACTTATAGGCAACATCGGTATTATGCTCATACACTGATCCGACGCCGGGGGTATCGATCAACCTGACACCGTCTTTCAGATAGGGAGAAGGATAGGTGATAATTACTACCTGCACATCTTTCTCGTTCTTTGGGTTTCCTTTTTCTGTTACATATTGACTTAGTGTTGCCGGTTCAATTTCAGTAACACTGCCGTCATTGAAATAGACCTTTATATTGAATGCTTCACCATACATTAGTATCGTTGCGATGGAGGTAAGAGGCACAACAGCCGTAGGTAATATTTCAGAACCGAGCAACGCATTGATAAGACTGGTTTTACCCCTTTTAAACTGCCCTAGGACAACAAGGTTGAATACATTATTTTCGATTTTTTCTTTGAGTTCCTCAGAGATGCCGGCGGGGATACCTTCGATTGTCGAGATGGAGCCGGTGCATTTTATGAGTTCTTCCTTAAGATGCGAGTATTTATCCAGAACCATAATTACCCTCCCATCAATCTCTACTGGCAGGAATCATTTTGTCCCCCAGAAAACTAAAAACTCCTACCAAAGGCCTCTTTGGTAGGAGTTATCAGTCCCGTTAAGCCGGGACGGTTGAGCGAACTCCATCGCTTTATATTATCTAAGTAAAACAAAACTCTGTGATGAAAGTCAATAAGAATACCTATCAATGAAAGCCTTAAAGGTCTTAATGACTCCTTTGATATATTAATACGCTAAGGAAACAGGGAGGGATACAATTTCCTTCCTCATTCCCTGCACGCTTACGATTTTTTTAATGATTCTTCCGAAGAAGGGATATGACCCGATTTCCGAATCAAAATAAACTAATTCTTTTTGTATTCAAATCTTTATCTCACTTCAGTGTTATTTCACAATTCATAGCTGAGATCTCTGCTTCGACTCCGATCTCCTCTAGGTTACCCGTGATTTTGCTTCTGAAATTCAGTCATATCCCTAACCCAAAACTAATGTTTACCGGAGGCTGGGTTGCATGAAAAGTATTTTGCAGCAACACCTTTTCCATGTACTGATGCAATTCTTGATTTGCTTAATAATTAAAATAATATGATGAAACTTTTGTGAATTGCAGCAGGGCATGTGATTGGATCAGGTTGAAATCAAAAGACTTTGAGGGCAATCCTGTCTCCGGTTTTACAATCATGTCTTTTAAGTTTACATTAAGAAATATAAGGGAGGGATACTATATCCTCGCTCATTCTCCCCTGTGGGATAGAAAAATTTATTCCACAGGGTCCGAGGTACATTCTTTCTTCGAAAGAATGTAAAGCCGCTCAAATATAGTGTCCCTCCCTAAAAGTATACGGTAACCCCATTACCGGAGACCGGGTTGACTGAAAAGTATTTTGCAGCAACTCCACATTCATGTTCCTGTACGCGGCCGGAAAGTTTGCATAAACACAGTTTTTTCATTTCTCCTACATTATTGTTTTTTGCTTGACAAAATTGTAGGTTTTATTTAGTATATACATACGGTAGCCGTTTGCCGTCAAATTATATTAAAGGAAAGAGGCAGACAATGTGCAGACTAGCCGCAATAACATCGAATAAATACTTCTCTCCCCTTGAGAACATTCTCGCTCTCGAGACGATGAAAGAGGGCCACGATGGCTCAGGGCTCGGTCTCACCCTGAAAGACCTGGGGGGCGATTTCAAGGACCTCAAGGGTTACCCGATTCTCTCCGGGATATGCTCTAAGGAAGGGGCTAAGACACTTGATGATTTCATGGAAAAGGCAGGGTTTAAACTTCTCGAGGTATGGGCTCCAAAGATAAGACATGTGAAAGGTATCACCCCCCGGGATCATTACTTTGCACGGGTCTATGATTATCCCCGGTCCTATCATAATAAATCGGTGAAGGCCAAGGAAGATTTCCTCATGAACATACGCCTCACCCTGAGAAAGATTGGCGAGCCGGATGAATCGATCTTTATCTTTTCATTCTACCCCGATGTCATGACCCTGAAGGAAGTCGGCGATCCTATACAGCTTGCTGAATTTTTCGGCCTCGACAAAGCGAATATAAAAGCCAGAATCATCTTTGCGCAGGGGAGACAGAATACGAACTACGCAATCTATTTATATGCATGTCATCCGTTCTTTATCCAGGGTTACTGTTCCATGACTAACGGAGAAAATACAGCATTCGTTCCGATACGGGAGTTTCTCACGAGCAGGGGGTTCCCCGGTTATATCGGGTATAACAGTGACAGCGAAGTATTCACACACATCCTTCATTATACCTTACGGCAACTCCAGCTCCCGTTGACATATTACAAAGACGTCATTACACCGTTAAAAGATTCGGAGATTGTTAACAGGAAAGACAGGGATGCGTTACGACTCCTGAAGCAATCTTTAAGGCCGCTGTGCATCGATGGTCCGAACGTTGTCATCGGATTTACTCCGGAAGGCAGCTGTTTTATGGTGCACGATGCCAAGAAACTGCGCCCTGGTGTTGTCGGCGGAGTGAAAGGGAAGTTCGCTTTAATGTCAGAGGAGTGCGGGCTCGACAGCGCGATCCCGAAAAGGAACAAGTCTGAGGACATATTTCCGATGAAATATGACATGGTAATCGTTGCGCCTCAGGCAGAGGAGGTAAAGACATGGAACCAGCTACAAAATTAGACCATAATCACCATCTCTCACTAAAGGAACTCCCATACATTATCCGTTGGAGAGATGACCGCTGTACACGTTGCGGGCAATGCATAGCTGTCTGCCCGGTCAAGGCCATTGAGCCGGCTGTAAAGGTCAAGAGGGTTGTTACATCTGAAGGCCCTGTTCCTACGCCGTCGGCAACAAGAAAGATCATTCATGTGATTGAGCAGGTGACGGACCTCTCAAGGTGCTGCACCGGATGCGGGGCCTGTACCCTTGTATGTCCTAATGATGCTATAGAGCCTGAATATAATCCCCAAAACAAATTCCTCCATTTTAAAAACAGGGGCGGAGAAGGCTACAGGAGAGGGGGAAGGAGAAATGATCCATCTCTATCAACTCTCGACATGCTCAAATTCACGAGGATATCCATGCTCACAGACCCTGCTCTCGATGCGGGGAGGCACGAGTTCCGTGTCAGGACACTCCTGGGTAGAATTTTACCGCCTGAAGAACTACCCCTGAAAAGGGTTAACGGTAAGCTTGTAGTTGAAAGCACTAACGGCAAATTTATCCCCCCCGTTCGCGAGATTTTCCCGATAATGATCGGCAGTATGTCCATGGGGGCACTCTCACCTCCTATGTGGGAAGGCCTTGCTATGGGTATTGCTTATCTCAATGAGGTTGACGGTTTGCCCGTTGTCATGTGTACCGGCGAGGGCGGGGTGCCTCCCAGACTTTTAAAATCAAGGTTCCTGAAATACATAATACTTCAGATCGCATCAGGTTATTTTGGATGGGACGAGATAATTCATGCGATACCCCACATGGTCGAGGACCCTGCTGCCATTGAAATCAAGTACGGTCAGGGTGCAAAGCCCGGCGACGGCGGACTGCTTATGGCACGGAAGGTTCTCAAGCTTATTGCCAGTATCCGTGGCGTTCCACAGTTCGTTGACCTTGCATCACCTCCCACGCACCAGACAAAGTACTCAATTGAAGAAGCTGTCGCAAAGATGATCCAGTCCATGTCCATGGCCTGGGGGTTCAGAGTGCCTGTATATCCGAAGATTTCAGGGACAAAGACAGCCCGGGCAGTGCTGAATAACCTGGCAAGAAATCCCTATGCTGCCGCGCTCTCGATCGACGGTGAAGACGGCGGAACGGGTGCCGCATACAATGTATCTATTGACAAGATGGGCCATCCCATAGCTTCGAATATAAGGGAATGCTATTTAGACCTCGTAAGGCAGGGTAAACAGAATGAACTGCCCCTTATTGCCGCCGGTGGCGTCGGCAAAAGAGGCAACCTGGCAGCAAATGCCGCCGCGCTCATCATGCTCGGCGCCTCTGCGGTATCTGTAGGTAAATATCTTATGCAGGCAACTGCGAACTGCTTTGGCGATGAATACAATCGCTGCAACCTTTGTAATACGGGCAAGTGTCCGAGGGGGATCACGACACAGGATCCAAAACTCTACAGGAGGCTTGATTCAGACAAGGTTGCAGAACGTGTTGTTGAGGTCTTCCGGTCTGCCAATGTAGAACTCAAGAAAATATTTGCTCCGATGGGAAGGAGCACAGAGCTCCCTATCGGCATGTCAGATGGTCTTAGTATCAATGACAAGGCAATGGCTGACAGATTGGAGATTAGCTATGCGTGCTAATAAAAGCATAGGGCAGGTAGCAAGGAGCACAGGCGCAAAAACCATTACTATCCACGGCGCTGTTCACGGAAAGAGGGTCTCTTCCCGCGTCCTTGAAGAGCAGATTCAGCAGGCTGTCATGGATGGTGCCCGGAAACTCCATATTATAGCCGACGGACAGCACGGGATCGGGGGGAGGATTTGGCCTTGCGGTGAACCGGTCAAAATAACAGTTGACGGTCCGGTAGGCCAGAGGCTCGGAAGCATGGGAATGATGGGGACCGAGATCATCGTAAACGGGAGTACATCTGACGATACAGGATGGATCAACTGCGGCGCAAAGATAACCGTTCTGGGCGATGTAACCAACGGTGCATTCAATGCCGCAGCTCAGGGCATCCTTTACGTTCAGGGGAGCGGGGGCGCACGATGTGATACGATGACGAAGCACAACCCCAGGTTTGATCCCCCGCAGTCCTGGTATTTCAGAAATGTTGGCGACTCATTCGCAGAATTCAAGGCGGGTGGCGTCTCGGTTGTTTGTGGTGTTCTTCCAAGGAATCCGGATAATATCCTCGGCTACCGCCCGTGTGTAGGCATGGTCGGCGGAACCATTTATTTCAGAGGACCCGTAACAGAATACAGTGAGAGGGACGTAAAACTCGTTGACCTATCCCCCCAGGACTGGGAATGGCTGACTGAGAACATGAAATCTTTCCTAAAGGCCATTGAGAGGATGAACCACTACGAAGAACTCACGCGTTCTCCCGGTGACTGGAAGAAACTGATTGCCATAACACCCCAGGAGAAACGGGCGCGTAGGTGGTTCAGTATATCAACTGCTGATTTCAGAAAAAATTACTGGGAGAAGGAGGTCGGAGAAGGTGGCATATTCGGGCCATATATAACCCATGACCGTACTATACTGCCATATATTACGACGGGGAAAGACAGACGTAATAAGCCGGTCTGGGCAAATGAAAAATACTTGCCGCCCTGCGCATACCATTGCCCGACTCATATTCCCTCACATAAGCGTGCCTCTCTAATAAGACAGGGGAAGCTCAGGGAGGCACTTGAGCTCGTCTTGCAATACAGCCCCTTACCTGCAACGGTCTGTGGTCAGATCTGTCCCAACCTCTGCATGCAGAACTGTACCAGGGGCCAGCTTGACAAGCCTCTGAGCATCGATATGCTGGGGGGTCTCGCACTCGATTTGCCTGCACCGAAAGTTTCCGACCAGACAGGACACACCATAGGGGTAATAGGTGGCGGGCCTGCAGGACTGAGCGCTGCATGGCAGCTCAGACTAAAGGGACACACGGTTGATCTTTATGAATCAACGGACAAGCTAGGCGGGAAGCTTGAAATGTGCATACCCAGGGAACGCCTGCCCCACGAGATTCTCGCAAAGGAGCTTTCCAGGTTCAGTGAGATAGGTGTCTCTGTCCATCTTAATAAAAAGATTGACCAGGAAACGTTCGGGGAAATTTACAGGGATCACGAAATAGTAATCGTCGCATGCGGTGCTCACAAGCCAAGGATCTTCCCCTTCCCCGGTTCTGAGCATATAATGTCTGCCTATGACTTTCTGAGAAACATAAATACAGGTTCCGTCACAGACCTGACGGGGAAAAAGGTGATCATTATCGGTGCCGGGAACGTGGGAATGGACGTTGCTTCTCAGGCATACAATTGCGGCGCTGCATCGGTCGTGGCAGTCGACATCCAGAAGCCTGCAGCTTCCGGAAAGGAAATGTCACTGGCGCGTGAGAAAGGCACAGAGATACTCTGGCCCAGGTTTACCGAACGGTACGATTACAGCAATAATAAATTGTATTTCAAGGACGGTTCTTCGCTCGAAGCAGACTTCGTTATTATGTCTGTTGGCGATGTACCCGTACTTGATTTCCTCCCGCCCTCGATCCACACCGAGAGGGGTTGGGTAGCCGTCAACGAGACCGGGCAGACTTCTGATGTGAAGGTATTTGCAATCGGTGATGCTACTAAATTAGGCCTCGTTACAAACGCTATCGGCCAGGGGAGAATCACGGCAGAAACGATCCATTACCAGCTTATGCACGCACCACGCTGGCCTGAAATTAAACAGGTTATACCTTACGAAAAAATAAAGACAGCTTACTACGAGGCTTGCCAGACCGATTTTACTCCTGAGACGGAGGGCAGCAAATGTATGTCGTGCGGGACATGCCGGGATTGCCATATGTGTGAAACAGCATGTTATTGGGGTGCTATCACTAGGGTCGGTCATGAAGACGGTTCTTATGAGTATGTCGTGGACGAAGACAAGTGTATTGGCTGCGGCTTCTGTGCCGGCATCTGCCCGTGTGGCGTCTGGGAGATGGTGGAGAACATATGATTATGATTATACACTGGTTTAAAATAATCCACCTCCCATTAAATAATAATTTATACATGTATGGGCAAAATTTCTTATGTCTAAATCACTCGTAAGGGAAAACAGGATCCTTTCAGCGCTCCTCGAGGTGAGCAGGGTTCTCAACGCCTCCTTTGACCTTGAGAAAAACCTTTCCAGGGTCATGCATGTGCTAGTAGATTTCCTAGAGATGGAGCGTGGTTCTGTCTTTCTGTTCGATCAAGCAACAAAAGAACTTAAAATAGTTGCAGCCCACGGCCTGACAAAGGAACAGATAGCAAGGGGGAAATATAGAATCGGCGAAGGCATTGTCGGCAGGGTTCTGGAAAGAAATTCTCCGATGGTTATCCCGAATGTCGGAGAAGAACCCCTTTTTCTCAATAAAACAGGTTCGAGGGTCGGTAAAAGCGGTATCTCCTTCCTCTGTGTCCCGATAACTTTCAAGGGGAAATCTATCGGGGTTCTCAGTGTTGACAGGATTTTTAAAAACAAGGCAATAACGATCGACGAAGACATAAGGGTCCTGGAAGTCCTTGCGTCCATTATTGCCCAATATGCGGTTCTCTGGGAACATTACAGGGAATCTGAACTGGAAAGGGAATATTTAAAACGTGAACTCAAGGGGAAATACAGGTTGCCGAATATCATCGGAACGTCTGACAAGATGCAGGAGGTCTTCGAGGCGGTTCACCGTGTTTCAGATTCCAGGGCGACTATCATCCTCTATGGCGAAAGCGGGACCGGAAAGGAATTGATCGCAAAGGCTATCCATTACATGAGCCCGAGAGAAAAGCTTCCCTTTATAAAATTCAACTGCGCTTCAATACCTGAAGGATTACTCGAATCAGAGCTTTTCGGCCACGAGAAGGGAGCTTTCACCGGGGCTATAAATATTCGGAAGGGGCGGTTTGAACGTGCTCACGGTGGCACGATTCTGCTCGATGAGATTGGTGACCTTCCGATCAACCTGCAGCCGAAGATACTGCGCGTCTTACAGGAAAAAGAGTTTGAACGTGTTGGAGGCGAACAGACAATCAAGGCGGACGTCAGACTAATTGCCGCAACGAGCAGAAACCTGGAAGAACTTGTTGCTAAAGGCATGTTCAGGGAAGATTTATTCTACAGACTGAATGTCGTGCCCCTCCTGTTGCCTCCCCTCAGGGAACGTAAAGAGGACATCACGATCCTAGTCGATTTTTTTCTTGAGCGCTTTAATATTGAAAACAAGAAAAACGTGTCCATATCCCCCGGCGCGCTCCGTGTCCTGATAGATTATCCATGGCCTGGCAATGTCCGGGAACTTGAAAATACGATAGAAAGGCTTGTTGTCATGTCAGATGGAAGAGTTATCAATGCACCAGACTTACCGGTAAACCTGCATCTGTCCTCACATCAGATTGTTTTTCAGAAAGAATCCCTGCAAGCAGGGATTGAAGACATAGAGAAATCAAGCATAATCGATGCACTTGAGAAAACCGGCTGGGTCCAGGCAAGGGCAGCAAGAATGCTTGGTATTACACCGCGACAGATTGGTTATAAGATGTACAAATATTCTATAAAATCATCCAGGTCTTCGTAACTACCTCCTTTTTGTTCTATTTCGGCATAGTATGATTGTCGGAATCTATGGATTAATGATATTTGTATAGATATTTTCAATTTGACTATTCCCTAATATATATTTCATTTTACTAGGATATATCTCAAAATAGATTTTCGCTTATAAACTGTCATTCCCGCAAGCGAAGTGCGTCGGGAATCCTTCTGAAAACAAAGAAAGATTCCGGACAAGCCGGAATGACATCAACTGCATATTGTAAAATATCGATTTTGAGATAGGTCCTAGTATCTCTTTGGGTTAACCCGAAAACATGCATGTTTCGGTCTAATAAGTTTGCAACTGCCCTAGGGATGAGCCGATAAAGGAGTGATTCATGCTTATTGATGCAAGGGGGTTCGGGTGTCCGAAGCCGGTCATGATGGCAGACGAAGCACTGTCGAAAATGAGCGAGGGTTCGATAGATATACTCGTTGACAACGAGGCATCCGCAAAGAATCTGGAAAGATTTTCTAAGAGGAGCGGTTTTTATTCAGAGACGCTCAGGGAAGACGACATATGGCGGGTCAAGATCTTAAAGGGATTCGTCTGCGAGGTCCCGGGAGCAGAAGAAAAACCCTCAAAAACAGAAAAAGACCTGTTCATCATAGTCGGCTCGGACACAATGGGAAAAGAAGAAGAACTGGGTAAAATCCTCATGAAGGGTGTCTTTGAAACCATGAAAGTAACAAAGGAACTCCCTCACACCATCTTTTTTCTCAACACCGGGATAAGGCTCACGACCATCGACAGTGAATTCATCTCTCTCATGAGAGAATTCAGTGAAATGGGGGTTGAGATTTTCACATGTGGCACATGTCTGAAATATTTCAACCTTGAATCTGAACTAAAGGTCGGCTACCGGGGCACAACCAACCATATTGTCGAGGGCATCAAGGATTTCCAGAAAACCGTATGGATTGGCTAAGCTTTAACCCGGCACATAAATTTTTTCAGCAACTTAGTGTTCATTCCCATTTCATCGTTCACCTGTTCATCTATCCAAAAACCAGCCATTCTGACACTTGGATTTTGAACCTTTGACCTTTGGCACTTTGGAATCATTGTTCTTCGGCAAAATGGTACTACCTAAAAAAGTCCTATCTGATTATCCTTTTTTGTCTTTTTTATTCTGTCAGGGACATATCGCTTCGCCATCAGTTCTTCCGGTAGCTCCCTGATAAAAGGCGAAGGCACCTGGTCACGCCTCTTCCCGAATAATAACCTGTTTCTCGTGTGTATAAGAAAGAGTTCGTCCATCGCCCTGGTCATGCCTACGTAGAATAATCTCCTCTCTTCTTCGATATCGACGGAGTCCTTGTTTATCGTGTAAGGTACTATTCCATCCTCAAACCCTATAATAAATACCATCTTGAATTCAAGGCCCTTCGCCGTGTGGAATGTCATCAGGGCGACTGCATCAGCCCTCGGGTCATATGCATCCGCGGGTGTGAGCAGGCTTATCTCTGATATAAAGCTGCTGATCGCCTCTTTCGTGTCCATATGCCTATAGGCAGAAGCAAGATTTCCGAGCAACATAAAGTTCTCTTCACTGCAGTATTTTTTCATGTTGCATTCTTTCCATAACATGCCTAAGAGCTCACCGAGCGGCATCGAGTTTCTAAAATCCCTGAATCTTTCCAGAAATTCTTTATCTATTTCCCCCGGGGACAAATCAACCGTCATGGAGTGTTGATGATCATCTTGGTTGTTGAGAACTCTGAGTACTGCAAGGGCTTTCATGATCTCCTCCCCCTGCCGGCGATTGTTCCTTCCTATTATCTGACAGGGAATACCTGCCGATATAAAGGAGTCTTCTATTGCCTTTGCCTGAGCATTTGTTCTGTAGATAACGGCAAAATCAGAGAAACTGTAGGAATATATACCATATGAATCTCCTCTTTCCTCCTTTGACGAAGGTGGGGTGCAGGAATTTGCTTTCTTCATCATGTGATAGTGACTCGTTCCGCCCATCCGTTCCTCTATCTCACTTACAATAATATGCCCTTCTGATCTCTCGTCAGGCACGGAAACAACGTTTATCGACACTCCCTTTTCCCTTGTCTGTTTAAGTGATTTCCCGATTCTCCTTTGATTGTTTCTTATGACGATATTCGAAGCATTGAGAATTACCCCGGTTGAGCGGTAATTTTCCCTGAGGGTAATAATCTCTGCATTGCTGAAGTCATTTTCAAAATTCAGAAAATTGCCTACATCAGCACCTCTGAAGGCATAGATTGCCTGGTCTGAATCTCCTATAACACAGAGGTTAGCATTCCGGTCGGAAATATGCAGAAGCAACATATACTGTGTCCGATTAATATCCTGATATTCATCGACCATTATATATCTGAAGGCATTCCTGTATCTTTCCAGAAATCCACCGCTCTTAAGCATTTCAACCGGTTTGAGGATTAGGTCGTCAAAATCAAGGCCCCCCCTGTTTGCAAGAGTTTCCTGATATTTTTCGTATATGCACTTTATTTCACTATCAACATCTTCCATTCCGTTCTTGATCCTAGATATTCTTTCTGAAATATTATCTGCCCTTCTAGCTTTCTTCCCGCGACCGGAATCTTTCAATAGATCCCTTATGAGGTTGACCTGTTCTTCCCTGTCGATTATGAGTAATTTATTTGAATATTCTTGCTTCATCATGGTAAGCCCGAGCATATGGAATGTATTGATGAAGACCTTACCTGAGTCTTCCCCTATCAAAGCCCCGGTCCTCTCCCGCATCTCCCTTGCCGCCCTGTTGGTGAATGTAACTGCAAGAATTTTTCGGGGGTCCACTCCCTTGTAAATCAGATAGGCTATCCTTCTTACAATAGTCAGCGTCTTCCCTGTCCCGGGACCTGCCACTATCAACAGAGGCCCTTCTGTGGTCATGACAGCCCTTTTCTGCTCGTCATTCAGACCGCTAAGTATTCGTTCCTCGCTTAAGCTCATATGTTATTTTTGAGTTTCACGGCATAAAAATACAAGACAAGAAATTTATCTGCCTGCCGGGAATTACCGCATAACCATATTTTTATTGTTTACTTGCCTTCTCTTCCGAAAGGGGGACTGCATTTCAATCCAGGTACTGAAAATATATCAAATATCTTTTGACCCGAAAAATATTTTAATAGCATACCCGCAAAGAACCCATCTCCTGGTTCATACAAAATTGTATAAAACTACAAAATTGTAGACCCATAGTTACATAACAATCCTATTAAAACAACAAGTTATCTCTTGGCATGGTTTTGGATAATAGAAGAATCCAGGTGCGGAGTATGAGTCCCCCGAAAGACAGTATCGGGGAGATGGTAAAAAGGCAATTCTAAGTTCCTTAGGAATGCAACCGGGTTATGGCAAAACAGGCTAAACTTGGCACCACTGAAAGAATGATTTGCTGCAAGATGAAAAAAAATTACAGCATAGAAAAGGAGGCTGGCAGATGAAAACTTTAAAGGCATTCATACCTATAATGTTTTTAACTCTCCTCATCACGGGCTATATTCATGCAGATGCAGCACAACTATCAGGTTCCGCTTCGATTGATGTAATGAGCAACTATGTCTGGAGAGGACAAAAACTGAGTAACAGCTGGGTAGTACAGCCCTCGGTGGGAATCACTTATGGTGTTTTCGGAGCCAATATTTGGGCCAATTATGATTCGGACTCAAAAATAAACGAAGGTGACGGTCACGGTGAACTCAGTGAAACCGATATAACCCTTAATTATACCCGTTCAATCGACAGACTGACTCTCTCCGCAGGCTATATCTACTATGCGCTGAATGGGGTAAACGACACGCAGGAGCTCTATATTTCGGCTGCGTATGACACTTTACTCGAACCTGCATTGACGGTCTATTACGACTTTGATGAGGGACAGGGTGCTTTCATAACAGCTTCGCTCGGACATTCCTTCGAAGTCGCGAACGGGACAACTTTGAACCTGGGGGCAGCGGCAAGCTATAACATAAAGAACAAGATTATGGGATACAACGGGGACGGTGATGACTTCTGTAATTTTTATAATGTCGAATTTTCTTCCTCACTGACCATGCCTATGTGGAAGGCATTAACTGTGGCACCTAAGATTGCTTATTCGTTCCCTTTGAGCAATGATGCCGAGGAAGCGATAAGCAGCCTTAGTGATGACGGAGACAGGGATATTTTTTACGGCGGTATAAATCTGACGCTGAGCTTTTAGGGGGCATATATGAAAAAACTTGTAGGATTATTTCTTTTGATTCTGCTCTTATTAAATACTGGCTGGCTTGCATTTGCAGAAGAACGGTCTGTTTCTAACCCACCCAACCCTCCGGCAGCTGGGCAGGTACTGCCTGCCCAGCCTGCACAGGAAGAGGGCATAACCATGGAACCAAAGATCGATTCCGGCGATACTGCGTGGATGATCGTTGCAACCTCTCTTGTCATGCTCATGACGCTCCCTGGCCTCGCGCTGTTCTATGGCGGACTTGCAAAAAGGAAAGACAGTCTCAATACCATGGCAATGTGCTTTGTTACTTATTGCATTGTAAGCGTACTGTGGGTTATCTACGGGTATTCCTTTGCATTTGGTCCTGACGTAAAAGGTATTATAGGGAGCCCCGAGAATCTGTTCCTGTCCGGTATAGGTGTTAACAGCGTGACAGGGACGATTCCCGAGTACATATTTGTTGTCTTCCAGATGACCTTTGCCGCGATAACTGTTGCACTCGCATGCGGTGCGTATATAGAAAGGATGAAGTTTTCAGCCTGGGTCCTGTTCACCGTCCTCTGGATGACCCTCGTATATCTGCCCGTCGCACACTGGGTATGGGGCGGAGGGTTCCTCGCAGAATTAGGCGCACTGGATTTTGCGGGCGGGACTGTCGTTCACATCAATGCAGGTGTCGGAGCCCTTATCGGCGCTCTCATTCTCGGGAAAAGGCGTGAGGTGGCACTCAAACCCAGCAACCTGACCCTTGTCGTGACCGGGGCAGGACTTCTGTGGTTCGGATGGTTCGGGTTCAATGCCGGTTCTGCTGTTGCTTCTAACGGACTCGCCGGTGTCGCCTTTATAAACACGAATACTGCAACTGCTGTTGCGGCAATAACGTGGATGTTTGTCGAGTGGATTCATACGAGAAAGCCAACGATACTAGGTCTTGCTTCAGGTGCAATCGCAGGTCTCGTTGTCATAACCCCTGCCGCAGGGTTCGTGAATATCAAAGGTGCAATTCTCATGGGAATTCTGGCAGGTATTATCACATACCTTTCGGTTGCAGCCATGAAACCGAAAATTGGCTATGACGACTCACTCGATGCCTTCGGCATCCATGGGGTGTCCGGCATGTTCGGAGCACTCCTTGTCGGTATTTTCGCTGACCCAAAAATAAACGAAGCGAGCGGTCTCTTTTACGGGAACCCAAAGCAGCTCCTGACACAGCTGATTGCAGTCGGTGTCACAATTGCGTATGTAGCCATAGTCACCATGCTGATCTTTCTCATCATTAAGATGATACACGGCCTCAGGGTCGAAGCTGAACACGAAATCACAGGCCTCGATGAAAGCCAGCACGGAGAAAAGGCATATAACCTATGAATATGAAACGGAGAAGGGGAGAAAAGGCGAATCGGGGTATAAATACAATCACACCTGCAGCTGTTTCAAACCTTAACCGTTTCACTGTTGTCTCACGAAGACGGAGGTCATATGAAAAAAATTGAAGCGGTTATAAAACCATTTAAACTTGACGCGGTAAAAGGTGCGCTCTCCTCAATCGGTATTAACGGAATGACAGTCACAGAGGTAAAAGGTTTCGGCAGACAAAAAGGCCATGTAGAGGTCTACAGGGGGACAGAATATGAGGTGCATTTTCTGCCGAAGATAAAAATAGAGATCGTTGTCCCTGATTCAATCATGGACAAAGCGATAGCAACAATTATTGAAAAGGCAGCTACCGGTGAAATCGGTGACGGGAAAATATTCATTTATTCCCTCGAGGATGTCATACGGATAAGGACCGGGGAACATGGAGAGGCGGCGATATGAGATTACTTTTTTCTGAATCAGAGCAGGCATGTTTTTAACCTAAAAACTGCATTTATCGGGTTAAACGGCACAATAAAAAAACCGGCAATTTTTGAAGACTTTATATTAATTAAAGGAGGATTTACCAATGGAAAGACCAAAAGAAAAAAAAGATGTAATGGAGCTGGTAAAAAAGCATGACGTGAAGTTTGTCAGACTATGGTTTAGTGACATCCATGGCCAACTCAAGAGTTTTGCTGTTCCGATCGAGGAACTTGGCTATGCCTTTGATGAAGGAATGGGCTTTGACGGCTCCTCTATTCAGGGTTTTGCGAGAATTGACGAAAGCGATATGATTGCAAAGCCTGATCCGGGCACCTTCGCATTACTCCCATGGAGGCCGAAAGAAAAGGCTGTAGCCAGAATGTTCTGCGATATCTATGAACCAGATGGGTCGCCTTACAAAGGCGACCCAAGATATATCCTGAAAGTGAATTTAGAAAAAGCTAAAAAGAAAGGCTTTACCCTTTATCTAGGTCCCGAGCTTGAATATTTCTATTTCAAATCAAATAAAAGCACGGAGACTCTTGATGAGGGTGGCTATTTCGATTATCCTTTGGACGCTGCCGAAGACCTGCGCCGTGATACTATCATGGCACTTGAATCTATGGACATAAATGTAGAATATTCTCACCACGAGGTTGCTCATTCACAGCATGAGATTGATTTGCGCTATACAGATGCCCTGACCATGGCAGACATTGTCATGACCCACAGAATCGCAGTGAAGGAGATCGCAAAACAGTACAATGTCTATGCCACCTTCATGCCAAAGCCCATCTTCGGCCAGAATGGAAGTGGAATGCACACGCATCAGTCCTTATTTAAAGGGAAAAAGAACGCATTTTTTGACCCAAAGGACCAGTATTTTCTTTCAGATATTGCAAAGGGTTACATTGCAGGAATACTCCGCCACATACAGGAGATGACCCTTGTCCTGAACCAGTGGGTAAATTCTTACAAGAGACTTGTGCCAGGATATGAAGCACCTGTCTATATATGCTGGGCACGCAGAAACAGGTCAGCCCTAGTCAGGGTCCCCCTCTACAAGCCGGGCAAGGAACAGGCAACGCGCATAGAGCTCCGGTCACCTGACCCGGCCTGCAACCCATATCTTGCATTTGCATGTATGCTTAATGCAGGGCTCAGGGGCATCGAAAAGGCATACAAGCTTCCAGAACCGACAGAAATTGATGTTTACCACCTGTCAGAAGACGAAAGAGTCCGGCTAGGCATAGCCCAGCTTCCGGGAAGCCTCATCGAGGCCATCGATTACGCTGAAAAAAGTGACCTCCTGCGAGATACACTGGGAGACCATATCTTTGAACGGCTTATCATGAGTAAAAAGATTGAATGGGATGACTACAGAATAAAGGTTTTCCCCTATGAGCTCGAGAGATACCTGCCGGTTCTATAGGAAAATCAGCACAACCTATAAGATGGGCCATCTTCTAATATGGCCCATCTTAAAAACCTTGCTGAATGATTTCTCTCACTCTGTCCATCTGGCCCTCCTTTTTCTGCAGGTTATTTTAGACAGCAATGATATAATATTTAATTTCATTCATAGGAATCTCAACTACAATTGAGAAAAGACGGTATTCCTGTTAAAGTTTGAAGTTTAAACCCGTAGAAAGGGACATAATCTTGTCAGTTTTAATCATAAAAAATATTAGTATTGAAGGGCCTGGAATAATTGTGGAACTTCTTAAACAAAAGGGAATACCCTTTTCTATCGTCGATCTAAACTCCGGAGAAATCCCTCCTTCCCTTGAGGGATTTGACACCCTTGTCATACTGGGAGGGCCAATGGCGGTATATGAGTTCGATAAGTATCCTCATCTCGTAATAGGGTCCCGTCTCATTAGAGAAGCTATAAACAGGGACTTGCAGATCCTGGGCATCTGTCTCGGTTGCCAGATGGTTGCTTATTGTCTCGGTGCAGAGGTCTATCCTGGTCAGAAAAAGGAGATCGGGTGGTACCATATCGAACTTACCGGAGACGGTTTAAGAGACCCCCTTATGAGGCGACTTGCTGCCCATCCTAAAGTTGGAGATTTCTGGAGAAGGTTTAAAGTATTCCATTGGCACGGCGACACCTTTGATCTCCCGCCTGGGGCTGTATTATTGGCAAGTTCCCATCTTTACAAAAATCAGGCTTTCAGATATGGTAACAGGGTATACGGGTTTCAGTTTCACATAGAAGTAACAAAGGACATGATTTCTGAATGGATTCCGGAGATTCCCGATGCATATCAAATCATGCAAGACACGGATAAATTTTATGAAGAGTTCACTGGCAGGGCAATGAATTTTTACAGGTTATTTTTTGGTAAAACCCGTTAGAAAAAAGCGGCCCTGCCTGCAGAACACAAGATGACAGAGATCGTACATTAAATAATAATAACATTCAGACATAAAAAAAACGATAAAAGGAGGGACAGCATGGCAAATGTAAAAGTGAACGAAAAACCCGAGACACAAAAAGATGTCATGGAACTCGTCAAAAAGCATAAGGTGAAATTTATCCGGCTCTGGTTCAGTGACATCCATGGCCAGCTCAAGAGTTTTGCTATACCGGTCGAAGAACTCGGATATGCCTTTAGCGAGGGGATGGGGTTCGACGGCTCTTCGATCAAGGGTTTTGCGAGAATTGATGAGAGTGACATGATTGCAAGGCCAGACCCCACGACATTCGTCCTGCTTCCGTGGAGACCTAAGGACAAGGCTGTCGGGAGGATGTTCTGTGATATCTACGAGCCTGACGGCTCTCCTTACAAGGGAGACCCCAGGTATATCCTCAAGGTCAATGTTGAGAAAGCAAAAAAGAGGGGGTATACCTTTTATCTCGGCCCTGAACTCGAATACTTCTATTTTAAATCCGACAAGGGTACGGAAACACTTGACGAGGGAGGTTATTTCGATTATCCCACTGATGCAGCAGAAGACCTCCGGCGTGATACGATCATGGCGCTGGAATCCATGGGTATCAAGGTTGAGTATTCTCACCATGAGGTTGCTCATTCCCAGCATGAGATTGATCTGCGGTATGAGGACGCCCTCACCATGGCAGATATCGTCATGACATACAGGGTCATTGTGAAAGAGATAGCAAAACAATATAATGTCTATGCCACATTCATGCCCAAGCCCATATTCGGCCAGAACGGGAGCGGGATGCATACCCATCAGTCCCTGTTCAAGGGTAAAGCAAATGCATTTTTTGATGCCAAGGACAAACATTATCTGTCGGATATTGCAAGGAAGTATATCGCCGGCCTGCTTACCCATGTCAAAGAATTTACCCTGATCCTTAACCAATGGGTAAACTCCTATAAGAGGCTCGTACCCGGCTACGAAGCACCGGTTTATATCTGCTGGGCACGGCGTAACAGGTCGACACTGGTGCGGGTCCCCCTTTATAAACCCGGCAAGGAGAAAGCAACCCGTATCGAACTCCGCTCACCTGATCCTGCCTGCAATCCTTACCTTGCCTTTTCCTGCATGCTCAACGCCGGACTGAAGGGAATCGATAGGGGATATAAACTTCCCGAACCTGTTGAAATGGATGTCTACCACCTTTCAGAAGAAGAAAGAAATAAAATGGGGATAGACTGTCTCCCCGGGAGTCTCAACAGGGCCATAGAATATGCAGAAAACAGTGAACTTCTCCGTGAGACCCTTGGTGATCATATTTTCGAACAATTTATAACAAGTAAAAAGGTGGAGTGGGATGATTATAGGATTAAGGTCCATCCTTATGAAATGGAGCGCTATCTACCCATCCTCTAAAAAGTTCCTGTAGCCCCTGTGGAATTCTTTTCTTTTTCCACAGGGGACTTTCTTCTTTCAGTTATGCGCAAAAGCATAGAATGATGTAGAACGTCTCGTTGTTGACACATTCAGATTACAACCTATCCTGAATTTTTCATGAATTTTTTTTTTGTCAATCAGAACAGATGCAGTATTGGAGCGGCTTTACAGAGTGTTCGATGCCCTAAGGAGAAGAACACTCTGTACCTCGGACACTGTGGAGTAAGTCTTATTACTCCACAATGTGGAATAAATTTTTCTATTCTACAGGGGAGTCCTCCTCAGGCGGATAAAAATGAGCGCTGGTACTGCATATGTTCTGCACTCTTATACTTTATGAATAAACCGGGCTATAAAGCCAAAAGAACGCACCGCGTTTATTCCCGTCAGAAATATCAACTGTCCAAGAGTGAAATAGCTTTGATATGCTCATATAATGAAGGCTGACTCTTAAAATCAATTTCTTCATGGAATTGAATGCCCGTAAAATATACATCCTCAAATTTTCTGGTATAAACAACCCGTCCGTTGATGGCCTCTGTATTGATCGAGCCTTTACTTGAGATAAAATTAATCACCATTGAGACATCGATGGTATCTTCTAAAGGTATATCCAGATATAGACCGATCCCCGAAAGAGAGATGTCGTTAATCAAAGCGTGTATTAATTGGTTCTGCCCCAGGCGTTCATATTTCAAGTCTGCTGAACCTGTTATACAATACCGTTTATGTCGTCGTTTTTTATACATTTGTGTTTCCCGTCAGCAAATTCCCACTCCCGAATCGATTCCCAGGGAAACGTGGTCATCTACGATTGAAAACTGTTAATACTCTTAAGGCGGGCCTGGCACAGTATCCAAAAATTGGGATTGCCCCGCGCCGAAATTTATAGAACGGTCTCGAGGGGACATACAAATCGGTCAACAATCTTCTCCAAATGGTCCGGTGTCCGAGATATTTATCCCTCATGCCTCAGAACTACATCCCAATATATATGTTTTAAAAAAATTGCATTTAGTCTTACAAAAATATAGCTTTTCAAAAAAAGATGCTGCCTCAGATCTGCCACAATTATATTTTTTACCTGTCATTGGCCAGCAATCATGTCCATAATGAGGGTATGCCGGACAATTTTCATATTTGTCTTTTGGACATCTATTATATTCCCAACAATTCATCCAGTCCTTAATTGAAAATCTTATTTTCTTCTTATTTGAAACAGAAAGAACTGTAAGGTTTTTCTCCCATATGGTTCCCGCAAGCGTGGTTATATTCATGAATGAGAGTTGACATATCCGAATCCCGGGTCAGGTATATGGTATGTGTCCTCGGGCAATAATATCCTAGGACTTTTTCTCCATAAACATATATGGGCATTTCCAAAATTACGACCTTTGGCTTTTTGGTATCCCTGCATTCGGGGTTTTCCCTGCAAAACATCTCCCAGGCAAAATCTGCATCTTCCTGTGAAATCGTGGGCATCGAACATGAGGTTATAAATAACACGATAAACAATGCTGCAAATTTAATTATCATGCTATCACCTCCTTATGAATTATTATCTTAAATATAGGAACATTATATTACGTAATCAAGCGTAATATAATGTATTTATAATATTTTATTATGTATTTTTACGTATTATTTTACAATATTATCAATTTACGTAAATTTACATATTTAAATGCTTATATTGTAATATCGTTGACTTTTTATGTCTGTTTTCGTATTTTTAGTTATTAAGAAAATGTTTAAGAATATTTTGAAATTAATAATGAAAGAAAGGGCTGTCTCTACATATGCCGTATCCGAGGCCATAGGAATTTCCGAGGGAACAGTCCGCGGGTGGTTGAAAGGCAAGACTCCAAGGGCAGACTATTTCTTCAAACTTGCAGAATTTCTGAAAATTGACCCTCTTTATCTATGGTTTGGAAGGGACTACAGCAAGAACCATGAACTCAAATATTCTATGGATAAATTGCATAAATTTGCTAAAGAATATCCCAAAGACCTATCCATTATTTTAAAGCTAATCGACCTCTATGTTGACGAGTATAACAATAAACATAAAAGAAAATTGGCCAAAAAACTACCATCAAATAATTAAAATCTACATTTATTCTTGTAGTAAAAATACTACTTGATAATAATAATAATTACGATACCGCTCTTATAAAAATTATTATACAATTATTGCAAGGGGTGAGATCTATAATGCAAAAAAAGCTACACAGGTCCTTTCGCTGTGAGAAATATAAAAATTGCCCTGTCACCTCTTTACTGTTCAAAACACTGGAAAATAATGAATATTTAGGGATACTAATTTATAAACATAACAGATTGCTGTATGTGAACCAAACGATTATGGATATAACAGAATACAACAAGCCTGAATTGCTAAATAAAGATTTTATAAATTTTATACATCCTATTGACCGTAATTTTTTAAAAGATATCTATCGTAGAAGACTTACCGTTGACAATGTACCGGGTAATTACAAAGTTCATATTATCAAGAAAAGCGGGAAGGTGGGTCTGATCGAGATAAACGTTGAAAATCCTCCCGTAAAAATAAACGGTGAGAAACTTATCTTGGCAACGGTAAGAGAAATTGACAGGGATATTTTTAACATTTAAGTTTTGACCAACTCAATTCGCCCGGTCTGCCCACTGCGGCGCATGGTCGCATGGCGGTCCGGACTACATATCGTATTACTCCGTAAGACAATTGAGACGGAGCATATCGAGGATGCTATAGCAGGCAGTGTTTGCGTCTTTGTTGTGTATCGATTGGTATATTGAAGAAGGTGCATGCACTCGTTAAAAATATGCACTTAGTATATTTAGTATAATTGCATAAGCAGGATAAATAGATATGGAAACAGAGCATACGAAAGTAAAAACTAAATATTATTTAGTTGCTTGTGGAATTACAATAGCAATAACTTTTCTTTTCTGCCTCTCCTATGCAAAAGATAACAGGCCTTCGGTTACTTATGAACAGGAGCTCTTAAGTTATATAAACCGATACCGTATTAAAAATGGCCTGGATCAGATCTCTTTTGATATAACCATGGGAGAGATAGCAGAAACTCACAGCAGGCATATGAGTAAAAAAAATGTATTAAGTCATACAAATTTCAGCGACAGATTCAAAAAAAGCAGGCGTTCAATCTGCGTAGAGAATATTGGATGGAATTATATGAACCCCGAAGCTCAATTTGAGGCATGGAAAAAATCGTCAGGCCACAATAAAAATATGCTAAATAAACAGATAAAACGTGCCGGCATTTCAAAATCCTGTTCTTATGTTACATTCTTTGCCTGTGACTAAAAAAAATAACTTCTTGTAAGAGATTGTAATATAAATTCACAGATACATTTGCCTCTGATTTACTTTCAAATGCTGCCTGCGATAAGGAGATAACCGGGAATAAATGTTTATATTTCAGGTCAATGCTGGAGATTAAATTACACATTTGCAGAAAGTGAATGAGACGATTAATGCTGCACGGTCTCCGGTTCTATATGCACAATAATATCTACGATAGATGGGAATTCTTTTTTCAACCTTGTTTCAACTCTCTCTGCAATCCCGTGTGCCTGTTCTGCTGAAAGGTCTTTATCAACAAGGACATGAAGATCCAGGTAGACAGTATTAACCGGTCCCCGCGTCCTTATCTCATGGCATCCCTTTACCCCGTCGACACTGTTCACGACGACTGCAATCGATGATGTGTCTATACAAACAGAATCAACAAGTACATCGGATGCCTCTTTCAGAATCTTGTATCCGATCCGTGCAATGAAACCAATGATGATGATCCCTACAACGACATCGGCATAATAATAACCCGCCCTCGTTAGAATAAGGCTTATGATGACAGCGCTTGATGCATAGATATCGCTTTTTGTATGAAGCGCGTCAGCCACCAGAAATTCGCTTTTGAGTTCTTTGCCTTTCTTTGATTCATAGAGCATCACAAAGATATTTACTCCTATTGTAGCGAGCATGATAACGAAACTGGTTTGGGTAACGACTGCCCTGTGATCTTCCGTAAGCGAGAAATATACTTTCCTGAGTATCTGGAAACACGTTGCGAATATCATTAAGGCAATGGCGACCGTAAAGAGTGTTTCAAATTTTTTGTGACCGTATGGATGTCTCTCATCAGGCGGGTGCGAAGCTATCCAGATGCCGACGAGCCCGATAACATTGGATATACCGTCAAAGAATGAATGTAACCCGTCGGAAGTCATCGCTATGGAACCGGTATAATAGCCATATAAGACTTTCGCAAGCGCGACAATCGAATTCAAAACCAGTGTAAAGACAAGGACTTTCTTGACTTCGGCAGGATAATTTTCCCTTATGATAGTATCGCTTCCCATCTTTTTTTAAAAGATTGAAAGGTTCCTTCTATGATAGATTTTCGCATATCCCTGAAGAAATGAAAATAGAAATAAAGATTGTGTATCGTATTCAAACGCATGGAGAGTATCTCCTTAGAAAGGAAGATATGTCTAAGATAACCCCGTGAATAATTCCGGCACGTATAACACGAACAATCAGGGTCAAGCGGTCCACTGTCTGTTTTAAATTCTTCACGCTTAATACTAACCCTGCCTTTGCTGGTAAAGAGAGTACCGTTCCTTGCATTCCGTGTAGGCATGACGCAGTCAAACATGTCAAAACCTGCTTCAACGCCGGCGATCACATCCCTGAGGTCACCGATTCCCATCAAATATCTCGGTTTTTCCCGGGGTAGAAGGGTTGCGGTAACATAAATCATCTCATGCATTTTTTCCCTCGGTTCACCAACGCTCAATCCACCTGCTGCATAGCCATCAAAACCTATGCCGATAATCTCTTCTGCACTTCTCCGGCGCAGGTCCGTATACAGCCCTCCCTGGACAATACCGAATAAATATTGACCTGGTTCACGATTTAACGCGCGTGATGGATGGCCGGGTAATCCCCCTTCACCTTCTTTTTGCAAAGGGTGCTCAAAAGGGGTCTGTTTTTCATCGTGCTTCGCCCTGTGATATTCTTTACACTGAGCTGCCCATTTCGTCGTCCTCTTGACTGATGCAAGAGTATACTCATATGAAGAAGGATAAGGCGGGCAGTCATCAAGAACCATTGCGACATCGGAACCGAGTGACGACTGTATCTCCATCGCCTCTCTTGGCCCTATAAAATGCATTGACCCGTCAAGGTGGGACTTAAAATGAACACCGTTCTCCTCTATCTTTCTCAATGCCGAAAGACTGAAAACCTGAAAACCGCCACTATCCGACAGGATGGGTCGATTCCAGTTCATGAACCGGTGGATACCGCCGAGCGATGCTATAACCTCATGTCCGGGTCTCAGGTAAAGATGGTATGTATTACAGAGTAGCATCTCAGCACCTACCTCCTCCAATTCTTCAGGAGACATTGCCTTCACAGTCCCGAGAGTCCCGACAGGGAGAAAAGCAGGTGTTGTCACCTGCCCTTTGCGTGTTTCCATAAGACAGGCACGTGCATTACCGTCATTATTGCTAAGGTCGTATCGCATGTATTGGTTTAGACCTTTTTAACCAGCATTTTACATCATACGGCTGTTCAGACGAGTATACCATGAGGAAGGAATGATTATGTTATGCGGATTTTGTATTCTTTGATCTTGGACCGCAGCGTATTTCTGTTGATACCCAGAAGCTTTGCAGCCTTCAGCTGATTCCCCCCGGTCTCATTCAGGACGATCGTAAAAAGAGATTTCTCCACTTCTGCCAGAACTGTTTCATAGAGATAACAGTTATCAAGTTTTTTCATCTCTTTTAAATAGCGCCTCAGCTTCTCTTCCAGGAATTCCTTGATGGAACAAGCCCCCATATTATCAAGAAGTAGGTCTTTTTTCCTTAGAACCGGTCCGTCACATAGTATAGTTGCTTTCTTAATCATGTCCTGCAATTCGCGTATATTCCCCGGCCAATCATATTTTAAGAGAAAGCTTCGTGCGTCTTTAGAAAATTCCTTCTGACCTGTATCGAATTTCTCAACTGATTCATTGAGCAAAAATTGTGAAATAGGGAGGATGTCTTCTCTTCTCTCTCTTAGAGAAGGAACGCCAATCTGCAATGTCCTTAATATATCATATAGATCTTCTAGAATTTGACCCTTCGCCACGGCTTCCTTGAGGTCCCTCGATGTCGCAACTATAACCCTTGCATCTGACTTGTAGAACTTATTACCGCTGATTGGTCTGAACTCCTTATCATTGATAAGGTGGAGGAGATCTTCCTGAATTTTTTTATCCAGTGCTGATATCTCATCGATGAAAAGTGTCCCTTTGTTAGCAGCTTCAATCTTACCTATCTTTTTTTCAGTTTTTAATTTCGAAGTTCCTTTTTCAAAACCAAATAGTTCTGCCGCGATCGAATCCCCGGGTACAGTAATTAACCATGCTAGTATAAAAGGCCCCCTGGAGCGCATGCTATTAACATGTATAGCACGCGCAATGAGTTCCTTGCATGTTCCCTGCTCACCTGATATTAATACGGGAAGATCTTTCTGAGCAGCTCTCTTTAACTCCTTGAAGACCTTAAGCATCTTAGGACTTGTTCCTAATAACCGGGGAAGCCGATTGTAACTATCCATATCCACAGACAATAAAACTCCTTATAATTTTCATATATGATGAGAAGGTATAAAATTCTTTAGATAAGAAAGATTTAGAATTATAAACGAATGTATCATAAGATGTCCATTTTTTCAATTAAGAATTTTACTTTTTTGCAATGGAGGAATCATTAAGAGCATGTTATAATGATACATTTTTGATTCCCTGATAAGGTAATCTAATCGTGGCCGACACTACATACGATGTAATAATCATTGGAGCTGGTCCTGTTGGGTCCTATACAGGATATCTACTTGCGAAGGAAGGCTTGCATGTAGGAATCTTCGAAAAAAATACGGCGGTAGGTAATGATATAAACTGTACGGGCATAATCAGCACAGAATGCTTTACTAAATTTAATCTTTCACGAGATCTCGTTCTTAAGCAGATTTATTCGGTCAAGGCTTTCTCCCCCTCCGGAAATTTTATTCAATACCAATCATCCTATCCCATAGCATATGTTATCAACCGAAGTTCATTTGACAAAAACTTGAACCACATGGCTGCCAAAGAAGGCGCGCTGACACACTTAAATACGCGGGCAGAGGAAATAGTTTCAACAAACGGTTATTTCCGTATCAAGGTAAAAATGGGGAAGGAAATGAGAGAATTCAAATCCAAAGTCGGTATACTTGCACATGGCTTTGAACTAAACACGCTGAAAGATATCATCGAAAGACCTAAGAAATTCTTATACGGAATACAAACCGATGCACTGATGGAAAGAGTCAACACTATCGAGGTCTATTTTGGTAATAACATAGCGCCCGGATCTTTTGGCTGGGTTGTACCAACAGGCGATAATTCTTCAAAAATCGGGCTTATCGCAAAGGAAAAGCCTTCATCCTTTTTAAAAAGCTTCCTTCAAAATCCCCTTGTAACCGAACGTCTCCGCTCCACGGACAGAAACATGAAATGCAGCTTAATCCCTTTCGGAAGCATTCCGAAGAGTTATGCAGAAAGGGTCATCATTGTAGGCGAAGCTGCCGGACAGGTCAAGACGACGACAGGCGGAGGGATCTATTTTGGACTCTTGTGCTCAGAGATAGCAGCCGGAACGATTATTAAGGCATTTCGATGCAGGGACTTCAGTACAAAAATGTTCAAGGAATACGAAACCACATGGAAAAAGGCCGTAGAACCGGAAGTAAAAGCCGGGATAAGGCTCAGGAGTCTTTTTTCAAGGCTTTCAGACAGCCAGATCGACTTCCTCGTTGATCTCGCCAAGAATGACGGCATCCTGCCGGAAATAAAAAATTATAATTTCGACTGGCAAAAAGATATTATACTGTACCTCTCGCGTCATCTCATCTACAGGAAACTATTCAGGAGGTAATACAACGTGTAGCGTGTTATAAACTATTTGCACTGAGAATTCCGGTTGGGTACAAATAAAAAAGGGCAGGAAGAACCTGCCCTTTTTTCCATGGTATGTTGATGTTACATGAGCTTTGCGCCGAACGGGTCCACAAACAGGAGAATGAGTGCGACAACGAGGGCATAAATGGTAAGGGACTCGATCATGGCAAGACCGATGATGAGAGATGTCGTGATTTTACCGGAGGCGCCTGGATTCCGTGCAATACCTTCGCAAGCCCTTGCCGTACCAAGACCCTGACCGATTCCGCAGCCGAGGGCTCCGACTCCTACTCCCACTCCGGCAGCAATTGCAGCAAGCGCGTAATAAAAGACATTTGAGCTCTTTGCACCAGCCTCTGCTGCTTCTTCAGCGAATACAAATGTTGCTGATAACAGCACTAATGCGAAGATGAGTAGAATTGCAACAACTGATTTCTTCATTAATTTACTCCTCCTTTCCCGAATATTGAAATTAATGTGCCTCTTCGACGGCACCAGCAAGATACAGTGTAGATAAAAGCGTAAAGACAAAAGCCTGAACAACACTGACAAGGAGACCCAGTGCTAATATGAGACCTGGAATTAATAAAGGGGCAAGTATAGCGAGAACGAGCAACAAGATATGTTTAGCTACCATGTTCCCGAATAACCTGACTGTCAGTGTCAAAGGTCTGGCAATGTGACCAATTAACTCGATAACGAACATGAGGAGCATGAGAACGATAGCTGCAGGTGAACGAATAGGGCCAAGAAAATGGTTGATATATTTTACGCCATGAACTCTTATGCCATAATAGTGGGTTGCTATGAATACTGGTATAGCCATTCCGGCATTCGTATTGACATTTGCGGTAGAAGCAGTAAATCCGGGGATTAGGCCCATGAGGTTAGAGACAAGGATATACATGAATATCGTACATATGAAGGGGAAGAGCTGTTTCCCCCACTTATGGCCTATATTCTCCTCTACAAGACTTAGCATTGCCTGAACGACTACCTCAATGAAATTCTGGAAACCTTTCGGCACCAGGTTAAGAGACCCTCTCACGGCAAAAGCCACGGCTATCAGAACGACTGACGAAAGAATGCCGTAACTGACAAAATGCGGTACAACTTCGGGACTGATTATTGCATCCATTAAAAGAACTTCATGCATACCTTCCATGGGAACCTCCTCAGGGGAAAAATCGCAAGTATATTACATCAGTGTTATATAAATGTCAAGGAATAAAAACGTGCGAAAAACTAGTCAAAATTAAGGTCTCCCGGGCTTTCCCTAAGCTCCCATATAGAGGTGGGGGGGGCAAATTGCTTCGGCTCGGTTCCTTCCTTGAAATACACAGTCATACCGGTTGTTTCATCCTTTGTCAAGAGACCTGTGACAGGGTCTACGGTACAGCTCACTATGCCTTCAGGTGCTGTGAATTCCGCAGGTTCTTCAGGTTCATCAGGTCCATCCTTTGAAACATCTTTCATAAACGATACCCATATAGGCGAAGCTGCCCGAGCACCTGTTTCCCTTGAGCCGAGAGGCCTCATATCGTCAAAACCTACCCAGACAACAGCGACCAAATCCGGAGTATAACCAATAAACCATGCGTCCCTGTATTCGTTTGTCGTACCTGTCTTTCCGGCAACAGGCCTCCCGAGAGATTTTGCCCTCCAGCCAGTACCATTTCTAACAACTTCTTCCATCATGGAAGTTATGATAAAGGCAGTCTGGGGACTGATCACCTCTTCTGCTTCGGGTTCGTTGCTTTCCAGAACCCTCCCTTTGGAATCTGTGATATATTTGATCGAGATCGGTTTTACCTTCATGCCGGCATTTGCAAATACGCCGTAAGAAAGGGCAAGCTGAAACGGGGTAACCGAGAGCGAACCGAGTGCAAGTGTCAAGTCATGGGGCATCTCGCCCTGAATGCCTAACTTTCTGGCAAATTCCAAAATATTATTAATCCCGACTTCCTCGACCAGCTTAACAGTGACAACATTTCTTGAGTATGCCAATGCCTCTTGAAGGGTTGTAGGTCCATAAAACTTGTGGTCATAATTTTCGGGCGTCCATTTGCCCTTAGGTCCTCCATAGTAAGTTATCGGCTCATCAACGATAACACTCGCAGGGGTAAACCCGTTGTCGAGAGCTGCAGCGTATATAATCGGTTTAAAAGCAGAACCGGGCTGTCTTTTTGCATAGAGAGCCCTGTTATATTCACTTTTTATAAAATCGTATCCCCCTATAAGCGTTCTGATAAACCCGGTATCAGGCTCAAGCGCGACAACTGCTCCCTGGACATCCGGGTCCTGTTCAAGTGCAAAGCGAACATCATTGTTATGAATGTTTTTAATTCGAACCTTGATTATATCTCCTGGTTTCAGTATCTGCGTCAATGAAAAATTTTTAAGAACCTTCTTCTTACCGGTCATTGCATCGATTGTGGTAGAAGCCCATTGGGCATCCTTGACGTACATTCTCCCGATAATCCCCCTCGCTTTAATAAGCGCCTCGTTTTCTTTAACCTCCAGAACAAGGCCTTGTACGATTTCGTTCGCTTCTGATACAAACGAACCTGCAGGCTCACTTTTCTCTTTTTCTCTCACGAAGTCAACATCCTCTTTATGGTCTATCGGCCCGCGCCATCCCCTCCTTTTGTCAAGCTCCCGGAGCCCTTCCTGAAGTGCCTTGGCTGCAGACATTTGTAACTTTTTGTCTATTGTCGTATATACATTTAAACCCTTCCGGTAAACTGTCTCATCACCGAATTTTTCTTCAAGATATTTTCTTATATACTCGATGAAATAGTTGTTGATCTCTAAATCACTTCTCTTGCTGGAGAGATAGATGGGCTGTTTCAGGGCTTTCTCTTTCTCGGACCTCTTAATAAAGCCTTCCTCTTCCATGCGTGAAAGAACAATCACCTGTCTTTCCCTGGCCCTTGTTATGTTGTTATAGGGAGAATATACCGACGGAGCCCTGATAAGCCCTGCAATGATAGCTGCTTCAGAGAGAGACAGGTCTTTCACCGATTTTCCAAAATATATCCTCGATGCCATTTCGACTCCGTAAGCACCGTGGCCGAAATATACTTTATTGAGGTAGAGTTCGAGGATTTCTTTTTTATCCAGGTTTTTTTCAATTTTTATAGCGAGTGCCGCTTCTCTCAGTTTTCTCTTGATCGTCTTTTCAGGGGTAAGAAACATGACTTTAGCAAGTTGCTGAGTTATAGTGCTCCCGCCTTCTTTAAGCTCGGCATAAAAAATATCCTTCAACATCGCCCTGCCAATGGCCAGGTAGTCAATGCCTTTATGCTTCCAGAACCGGCTGTCTTCAACTGCTACCACTGCATTAATCATATGTTCAGGGACAGTCTGTACCGGTACGAATATACCCTTCTCCAGCTTCAATTCACCGATGAGGGAATCGTTATCATCATATAACTTTGTTCCGGCGAGAGGCCTGTATTCACTTACTTCCTTGATTGAGGGGATCCCTCTATTTATCGCAAGATATATCCCGACGGTGATACCTATAACGATCGAAAAAACAGCAATGATTATTATATATTTTAACCTCACTTGAAAATTATACCCTTCACTGAAAAGACCTGTCAAAGGTTCGTTCTGTTTTGTTGACTTGAAATATGACATAAGGTTAATATGTGTTTATGCATCAGCATGCTGACTATGTTCCCCTGCACCTGCATAGCGAATACAGCCTTCTTGATGGGGCGATACGGATTAACGAACTTGTAGAACAGGCCACTGCTTTTAAGATGCCCGCCGTTGCTCTCACGGATCACGGCAACCTCTTCGGTGTTATAGAGTTTTACCGGAAAACTACAAAGGCAGGCATAAAACCGGTCATTGGTTGCGAGGTTTATGTCGCACCGCGGAGTCGTTTCGAAAAGAGGCCTGCCGCGGAAACGGAAGAGACTACATACCACCTTATACTTCTGGCTAAGGATACCACGGGATACCGGAACCTTGTCTCTCTTGTTACCAGGGCTTATACCGAAGGGTTTTACTACAAACCAAGAATCGACAAGGAACTGCTCGGTGAATACGGCAAGGGCTTAATCGGGCTTACATCATGCCTGAAAGGAGAAGTGCCGTATTATTTGCAGCGGGGTATGTTCGATAAGGCAAGGGAAAAAGCGCTTGAATACATAAATATCCTAGGAACTGAAAATTTTTATTTTGAGCTCCAGGACAACGACCTGCCCGAACAGGAAGAGGTTAACCGTCGACTCATCGACCTAGCGCGCGAACTGCAAATACGAGTCGTAGCCACAAATGACTGCCATTATATGAGAAAGGAAGATGCAAAGGCACATGACATACTTCTGTGTATACAGACAGGCAAAACTGTACGTGACAGCGACCGCCTCCATTTCAACTCGGATGGGTTCTATTTTAAATCACCAGATGAGATGAAGCATGCCTTCAGGGAGATTCCGGAAGCCATCCTTAACACAAGGGCCATTGCTGAACGTTGTAATGTTGAATTTACGCTAGGTGCCAACATGCTCCCGATCTACAGAATCGAAACAGGGCAAACACCGGATGCAATGCTTGAGAAACTCGCACTTGAAGGCCTCCGTGGAAAATTTGGGCAGGAAATTAAGCCAATTTACAAAGAAAGGCTTAAGAAAGAACTTGATACGATTAAGAAAATGCGCTATTCGTCCTATTTCCTTATCGTATGGGACTTTATTAGTTATGCCAAAAGCAAAGGCATACCTGTTGGACCCGGGAGAGGCTCGGCTGCAGGCAGTTTAGTATCTTATTGCATAGGTATCACTGATATTGATCCTGTTCAATTCAATCTTCTTTTTGAGCGCTTTCTCAATCCGGAGCGGGTCAGTATGCCTGATATCGATGTAGATTTCTGCAAGGACAGAAGATCAGAGGTGATTGCCTATGTTTCTGAAAAATATGGGAAAGACCATGTTGCCCAGATAATAACATTTGGAACAATGGCTGCGAAAGCAGCGATACGCGACGTCGGCAGGGCACTCGACTTCCCCTACGGAGAAGTAGACAAGATTGCAAAGTTGGTTCCCAATACGCTGAATATAACGATCGAAGACACACTCAAGGCCGAACCCCAGTTAAAACATCTCTATGAAACAAATCCAAGGATAAAAGAACTGCTCAGCACAGCGATGAGGCTTGAAGGTCTCTGCAGGCATGCATCAACACATGCTGCAGGCGTTGTCATCTCCCCTACCCCGCTCACCGACTACACCCCCTTGTATAAGAATCCTGCTGATGGAAGCATCATGACCCAGTTTGACATGGGTTCAATAGAAAAGATCGGCCTCTTGAAATTCGATTTTTTAGGCCTCAAGACCCTTACCGTAATAGAGAAAACCCTCCAATACATGAGAAACAACGGCATAGACCTGTCGCTCAAGGATATTTCCCTGGAAGACAAAAAGACTTATGAACTCTTAAGTTCGGGAAACACAACAGGGATTTTCCAGCTCGAAAGTGCAGGCATGAGGGATCTTCTAGTAAAGATTTCCCCAAGCAGGTTTGAAGACTTAATTGCAATCGTTGCCCTTCACCGGCCAGGCCCTATGGGGAGCGGCATGATAGATGATTTCATAAAAAGGAAGAAGGGCAGGATACCGGTAAAATACGAACTCCCTCAGCTCAGGGAGATCCTGGACAATACGTACGGGGTGATACTCTACCAGGAACAGGTCATGAGAATAGCAAATAAGCTTGCCAACTTCACCATGGGACAGGCAGACACTCTGAGAAAGGCTATGGGCAAAAAACGGCCGGAGGAAATGGATAAACTGAAAAAGGTATTCGTTGAAGGAGCCCGGGCAAACAACATCTCTGAAAAGAAGGCATCAAGGATTTTCGACCTGATGGCATTTTTTGCTGAATATGGATTCAACAAGTCGCATTCTGCAGCATATGCTTACCTTTCTTATCAGACAGCATACCTGAAAACCCACTACCCTGTAGAATTCATGGCTGCCACGCTCAGTGCAGACATGGACAACACCGACAAGATCTTAAAATACTTAGCTGGTTGCCGTGAGATGGGCATAAGTATTCTCCCACCTGATATCAACCAGTCAGGGAGGGAATTTCTGGTGATCGGCAACTCTATCCGCTTTGGACTCGAAGCAGTAAAAGGGGTAGGCTCATCAACGATAGACTCATTAATCGAATTAAGAGAAAAGGACGGCCCTTTTACCTCTGTATCAAACTTCCTCGAGAGGGTTGATCACAGGAAAGTTAATAAAAAGGCAGCCGAGAACCTTATAAAGGCTGGTGCTTTTGACTCGATCGGCGCAACGAGAGCACGGGCACAATCTTTATTGAACGAGTTTCTTAATGGGAATTCAAAGTTTTATTCTGCACGGGCCTATGGCCAGCAGAGTATTTTTGGCACCGGGGAAGAAGACCCCCCTGAAGGGGCAGAGTACCCTCAGGAGGACCTGTTACGGTACGAAAAAGAGGCGCTCGGTTTCTATATAACCGGCCACCCCCTCACGAAATACCATGCACACCTCAGCAAGCTCGGATCTACAAAATCGTCCGAGCTCGAAGAGACTGCCGATGGCCAGGAGATATTCTTAGGTGGTATACTGAGAACTATCAGAAAGATACAAACAAAATCAAAGGCAGAAATAATGGCATATTGTACACTTGAAGATCCCGACGGCAACAGCGAGATTATAGTTTTTCCGGAACTTTACAGGAAATGTATTTCCCTTCTCCAAAAGGACACCCTGCTAAAAGTAAGGGGGACCATAGATAAAACCGAAAAGGGGATAAAAATCATAGCTACTGACATATCGAGACTCGATGAACTTGGAAACAAACGAGAACACAAGGCAGTGATATGCTTGCGGCAACCGCTTCCAGAACGTATAAGTCTTCAAAACCTGAGGTCTTTTATCGTGTCAAACTGTAAAGGGGAGTATCCTCTCTTTCTGCGAATATCCCTCAAAGATTCCGAAGCACTCATAGCCACAGAGCTGAAGATATCCCCTGATAAGGAGACGGTAAAAAAGATAGAGGAAATAGCCGGCAAAGGGGCCTTGATCATTCAATGATCCGATATTACCTTGAATTTGAGAAACCTATAGAAGAGCTCGAGCTTAAAATCGAGGAACTGAAACGCATATCTGATGGCAGGGATATTGACATATCGAGTGAGGTCAAGAAACTTGAAAAAAAAGTAAAAGAACTCAGATCAGATATATTCTCCTCTCTTTCACCCTGGCAGAAAACACAAATAGCACGTCACCCGGACAGACCTTATACGCTCGATTATATAAACCTTATTGCAAGTGACTTTGTTGAATTGCACGGTGACAGAAGATTCTCTGATGACCCTGCCATCGTTGCGGGTTTGGCTAAGATACAGAATATTCCGGTCATCATTGCCGGACATCAAAAAGGACGGGGCACAAAAGAAAGGATATTCCGTAATTTCGGACAGCCCCATCCTGAGGGCTACAGAAAGGCACTCCGTCTAATGAAGCTCGCCGAGAAATTCAAGAGACCTGTGATAACCTTTATTGACACCCCGGGTGCATACCCGGGCATCGGTGCAGAGGAGAGAGGTCAGGCAGAAGCGATTGCCGTAAATCTGATGGAAATGTCAAGTCTGAAAACACCTATCATCTCGATAGTCATTGGTGAAGGCGGCAGCGGAGGAGCCCTTGCTCTGAGCGTGGCCGACCGGCTCTACATGCTTGAACACTCTGTTTATTCTGTAATCTCCCCAGAGGGTTGTGCAGCAATTCTCTGGAAGAAAAATGGCGACCTCACTCCTGCTGATTATTCAAGGGCAGCCGAAACGCTCAGGCTGACCGCACAAGACCTGTTGCAGTTCAAGATTATCGACGGTATCATTCCAGAACCTCTCGGGGGGGCACACAGAGACCCTGAAGCGGCGGCGAAAAAGATATCCGATTATATCCTGACTGCCATCGAAGAGCTAAGGCAAAAGACGCCGGGAAAACTTATCGAGGAACGTTACAAGAGGTACCGTAAGATTGGCAGCTTTAAATCAGAAACAGGTTAGGTCGTTCAGGTTTTGTGCATTATTACAGGAATAAAACCATAGCTTTCCAGAAAAAGCCTGAGGCAACGTTCATCCCAGAATACGAGACTCATTTTCCCTTCGGGTTTTGGTACGAATACAAAATTATTCTCGAGCTCTGCAGGCACCATGAAAACCCCGTTTTGTTCTATCACCTCTATTTCTCTTTCCTCCTTTATGGAAGTTGTGTGAAGCATCATGGCCTCCCTTCAGCTCTTGGCTTATTCCTTACTTAGACTTTATGCAAAAATAATGCCTGATTTCATGTTAATATTCTACAAATAATATTTTAAAATCAATTAGTTATATGTTATTTCAGAATAATTTTTTGAAAAAAACCCCTTATAATATCGCATTATGTAAAAAATACCCTAAGTCATTACAATAATTACAGAAGTCATATCTCTCATGCAACATAAGCATCAATACAAACACTCATCGGTTTATATAACATCAACAAGGTAAATCTGCTAAGATAATAGAAAAATTACAAGCCGGAGTTTGACACGATGAGAACATTATTCATAGTATTTCTACTCTGTGTCGCCTTCATGACAAATTGCCAGAAAAAGGAAGAGCCATCTGTTAAGGCATCAATTCCTTCGTCGCTGACCTTACAGGCAGAGAATGAAATTCATTTCCTTCAGGATTCTGTCAAAAAAGACCCCCTTAACGTTGCAGCATGGATTAACCTCGGCAATCTCCTTATGGACAGCGCACGGTATCCTGAAGCAATTGAAGCTTACGAGAAGGCCCTTGAACTCAGCCCCAAGAATGTGGACGTCCGGGTTGACATGGGAACATGCTACAGGCGTGTTGGGAACTACGAGAGGGCAGCCGAGGAATTCAGAAGGTCGATCAACATAGACCCCCTTCATCCTTTTGCCCATAGAAATCTCGGTGTTGTCCTTGCATTCGACTTGCATGACAAAAAACGTGCTATTAAAGAGTTCGAGGAATATATCAGATTATCCCCTGACACACCTGATTCCCACCAGATAAGGCAGCTCGTCGATAATCTTAAATCAGAACCTGTCCGGTAGCCATGCGCGAAAAGCCCCTTAATGTTCCTTCAAAACCAGGTGTCTACATGTTCAAAGACACGCAGCAGCGAGTTCTCTATGTCGGCAAGGCAAAAGATCTTAAAAATCGTCTGAGGAGTTACCTGCAAAAGTCGTCTCGCCTCGATGAACGCAAAACAGCAATGATGCGTGCTGTCGATGATTATACTTATATCGTAACCGCCACTGAAATCGAGGCCCTCATGCTTGAGGCAAATTTTATCAAGCAATATAAACCAAAGTTTAATGTCATACTGCGGGACGATAAAAATTATCCGTATCTTAAGCTCACCGTACAGGATGTGTGGCCCCGTCTTGAAGTTGTAAGAAAAATCGAGAAGGACGGTGCTTTATATTTCGGGCCGTATGTGCCGGCAGGTTCTATGTGGGAGATCCTTGCCTTTATCAGAAGGACGTTTCAGATCAGGGACTGTCGATACTCAATGGATAAACCCAGACGCCCCTGCATACAGTACCAGATGGGAAAATGTCTTGCTCCTTGCGCAGGTCTTGCCAGCAGGGAAAAGTACATGAAGCTGGTAGAGGAGATTAAACTCTTCCTGGGAGGTAAAAAAAAGGACCTCATGGATAGTCTCGAGAAAAAAATGGCAAGTCTCTCTGAAGACATGGCCTTCGAGGAGGCTGCCAGGATACGGGACAGGATCAAGGCACTTGAAAAGGCCTGGGGGTCACAGAAGATTATTGCCCCCGAACTCGGTGACACAGATGTGATCGGATTCTATAAAGAAAAGGGCATCGTATCATTCGAGATACTTTTCATAAGAAACGGGATGATGATCGGCTCAAAAGACCTTTTCATGAAGAACATTGAAAATGTCGAAGACAGTGAGCTGATGTACACATTCCTTATACAATTCTATTCAAAAGATATCATACCTCCTTCCCAGATCCTAGTGCCCGTTTTTCCTAAAGAGTCCCAGCCGCTCGTACAGTGGCTCAGTCAAAGAGGGGGATCTTCTGTGAAAATCACGTCTCCGAAGAAGGGGAGGAAGAAAGAGCTTGTGCACATGGCAAACGAGAATGCGTTTTTTTCATGCAGAAACAAGAAAGAACCCGAACTTGACTGCCTTATCCGGGATCTCCAGGAGAGATTGAACCTAAAAAACCCCCCCGTGGATATCGGTGCGTTTGATGTCTCTACAATCTCAGGGAAAGAATCGGTTGGCGCATTTGTATACTGGTCACAGGGAGCTTTCCATAAGGATAAATACAGGCGCCTGAAGATTAAGACCGTACTCGGGATAGATGATTATTCAATGACTAAAGAAATTGTTGAGAGGATTATAAAGAACCTCGACGGCGATCTCCCTGACCTGATTATTATTGACGGAGGGAAAGGACAACTCAATATAGCAAAAAAGGTTATCGATATGAACAAAGCTCTCATAAAGGAACCGCCGTCCCTTATAGCCGTGGCAAAGAACCCTGACAGGGCATACCTTATAGCATCCGATACACCAATAAGCCTAGACGACAGGCGCAAATCCTCTCTCCTTCTCAAGAAATTACGCGACGAGGCGCACAGGTTCGCTGTCGGGTATCACAAAATACTGCGTGACAGGGGAATGTTGCAATCACCCCTCGAAGCAATCCCCGGTATAGGCAAGAAGAGGAGGTTTGAACTTTTGAGGGTTTTTGGTAGTATAGAAGGTGTACGAAATGCTTCTCGGGACGAGATAGCACGGTTGAGCAGTTTCAATAAAAAGATTGCCGAAAATCTTTTAAGGAGCTTACGGAGGTCGCCATGATACAGGTAATTTTTTTGATTTTGATGCTGTTTTTACCCATCCAAGCCGAAGCAGCTTATAAGATATTTCTCCGGGATGGATCGGTCATATCAGGTGTTGAATTATACGAAAAGCATGGCAGCGATATCACCCTCTTCCTGAAAGATGGATCGGTGCATTTATCTGAGGAGGACATCCTTAGAATAGAAGAGAAAGAATCCATAGAAAGGTACATCCCTCCCGACGATGCAGAGGTAAAAACAGATGATAAGTCCGTTACGGCACCCAGTGAACCAGCACCCGATACATCCGGCAAAATTGCACGGTTAAGGGCATTAAAGGCTGATATCGACTCAGTAAATGAAGAGATTAGGGCAGTGAACCTCGAAGAGGCTCAGTTAGTATCGACGATTAATAAAAAAAGAAGTGAAAACCCGGTCTGGAATAAATATCAAATGATACAGATGGAAAATGAACTCAAGCCTCTTTCTGATGAATTGCGTGCCATTCAGCAAAAGAAAATTGAACTCCTCGAAAAAAAGGGCTTTTTAGAAAATAAAATCAGTGACCTGCAAGAGAAATAAAGCACGCTCACCATTCATCTCGGTAACAAAATCCGGCGCAACCGAAACGCTTATCTTTTTCATTAAAAACTCATTTTCATGGCTTGCGGGAAGTATATCATGACCGGATATCGCTGTCCGATTCAAAGAGAGTACAATGTTTAAGGACAAACAGGATCGCCTGCGTATCTATATTTCAGGGTCAATAGCCTACGACAGGATCATGGACTTTCCCGGGAAGCTGTCAGACCATATTTTACCTGAAAAAATACATATCCTTAATGTATGCTTCACGGTTAATGGTATGGTGGAAAAGTTTGGCGGTACTGCCGGAAATATAGCTTATTCACTGAGCCTTCTCGACGAGCGTCCCCTTATCCTTGCAACTATCGGCAAAGACTTTGCAACTTATTTCGATTGGCTGAAGAAAAACAATATCTCGGATGAGGGGATAAAGATCATATACGAAGAGTTTACAGCTGGAGCATACATCATAACAGACAAAGCAGACAACCAAATAACGGGATTCAATCCGGGCGCAATGAAATACCCTTCCGGGTATTCGTTCAATAACGCAGATTCAAAGAGCCTGATCGGCATCATCTCACCGGGGAACCTCCAGGATATGATCGGATACGCAAAAATATACAAGCTAAAAGGAATACCCTATATCTGTGATCCTGGACAGTCGCTCACCCAATGGGACGGCCAGACCCTACGGGAGTGGCTTGATGGTTCAATGCTCTTGATCTCGAACGACTACGAACTTGAGATGATAATGAATTTGACGGGCCTGGATAAGAATGGTCTATTTGATCTGACAGGAACAATTATAACAACCCTTGGAGAAAAAGGTTCCTTGATAAGCACTTCCCGATCCGACTTTGATATCCCTCCGGCAAACGTTCACAACGTTGTGGACCCTACGGGCGCGGGTGATGCATACAGGGCAGGACTGCTGAAAGGGATTGTTACGGGCAGAGACATAGGAACTGCTGCAAAAATGGGGGCTGTTGTTGCAGCATATGCAGTAGAAAAATACGGGACGCAGGAGCACAGGTTTACACCCGAAGAATTCGCCAGGCGATACAGTGAAAATTTTGGTGAACTTTAAGCCAATGCAATGGCATGCAGGGATATATTCACACAAACCTTTCATATACGGGTCATGGTAAATTTTTGTACCTGAGCTGCTTTGTGATTAGCTCATATGCCGAGCTGTATTTAGATCTCACTTCCTGTCCGGCAATAACAAGGGGCTACAATGATTAATGAAAAGGCATTAAAAGCCTACATCATGAAAGAATACCCTGGAGTGGATGAGGTACTTATCCAAAAACTCGGCTCGGGTGTCCAGGGTTCCGGCTTCCTTGTAGAAATGAAGACAAGAGATGTTATCAGGGATTATGTCGTAAAGGCTCTCCTTCCCGAGCATTTTGGGCACGACTATCCTTCGGACAGGGCTGCTGTATTCCTCCTGGACCTGGATGAATATAAAACGTTACCCCGGCATGTCAAGGCTGTTGATGTGCTTTCTGAGATGAAGGACGGCTCGATAAAGTCCATAGGAGGGGGAAAAGAATACTACCTTATAATGGAAAAAGGTACAGGAAGGCATTATTTTCATGATCTTTCTGCTTTTTCCCGCAAAAGCAGGCTTGAAATATCAGATATCAGCAGAATAAAGGCTTTGACTTCCTACCTTGCTGAAATTCATGCCGTTAAAAAGACTTCCAGAACGCTTTATTGGAGAAAACTAAGGGACACGGTTGGACACGGTGAATGTCTCATGGGAGTTTTTGATACATATCCCGACGGGACAATTGGCTATGATGAAATTACAACTATCATAAAAAAGTCTGTAGACTGGATTTACAGACTGAAACCGAAATACAACAGGCTATGCCAGATACACGGAGATTTCCACCCTGGTAATATCTGGTTTAAATCCTCTTCGTCTCCCATTGGAGAGGGCGGTACCGCCGGGTCAGATTTCATCCTTCTTGACAGGAGCAGGGGTCCATGGGGGGAGCCGGCTGACGATGTAACAGCTCTTGCAATAAACTATATATTCTTTTCAGTCAAAACGTATGGGGACATAAGGGGCACTTACCTGGAGGCACTGAAACTGTTTTTTAAAGAATACCTTACATTAACTCACGATACAGATCTCACTAATGTAGTAGCACCCTTTTTTGCCTTTCGGGGCGTGGTCGTCGCAAACCCGTTTTTCTATCCCGGGCTTGCCTCAAAACAGAGAAGGCTTCTCTTTAATTTTGTCAATAATGTCCTTAATGCTGACAGGTTTGAAACCGATCGGGTTAACGAGTATTTGAAGTGAAATCTTTCCTGTCAGGTAACATAAGATAAATTCTTCATGCTGGATTAATGTAATAAATACGCAAAACCGGAGATAAGACGGTAGTAACCCTGTCTATTTCATTTCGAGAACCTGGAAGTTAAACCCTTTATAACTTTTATTTTTTGCAGGGAGGGAAACGAATATACTTTTCCCAGTATATTAACAGCTCACCTGTTGCCTTAAGGTCGCCGGTACAGTACTTTGCAATATCATAATATCTTCTGGCCCTGAAGAGGTCTTTCACGTCGTACCCGGTAATCCCGTCAGCCTTTGGACTTTTTATTCCGAATGTCCTGCACCACATATCCAGGCTGAATCTCCTTCGTGAGGCACCGAAGAATGTGAGTTGGTCCAGCAAATCAATATGGGTGTCAGAATACCTGTTAGGCATGAGGTCTTTCTGCGGTGTTATCTTATGGACTGCTGACCGGATAAGTATAAATGGGCAGTCAAATCCTCTCCCATTGAATGTTATGATCTGTTTGTAATCTCTGATGGTATTCCAGAACTTTTTCAGTATTTCCTGTTCTGTTCCGGCCTCGTAGCGAATCCCGTCTTCTTCAAAGGGGAGCAGGGTATCACCCGCGTTCTGAAAAAAAACAAACCCCCTCAGTGTATCAGGCTCGAGCAATCCGATGGTAACTATCTCAGCTGTCAGGGGGTAAAACGAGAGGCTTTCCCTGACTTCTTCCTTTTCGGCTTCTGTATCAGCGTAACGTAAAAGGTATTCCTGGATTGATTTTTCAAGTGTTTCAAAATCCCTGCCGACCGTTTCTATGTCGAAAACAATTCTGGACATTCGTTAAACCGAAAAATACATTTAATAATGCAGAAGTTCTGCCAGACCCGCCTGATCAGCCGCGGCCGATTCGCTGATGCGAAAACAATGTCTTCATCATCTTGGTTAAAGGCTAGGACCCCTGTACCGTAATAATGACTTTCCCAGGTACCTAAAAAATGAGACGATAGTGTTATCCGTAACTGCCTTGTGCTCAATACTGCCTGTTTTTTTTACGCTGCCTTCGGTATTTCCTTGAATACCTTCCATGTCTTCAGGAGGTCGATGGCCCTTTGCAGTTGCGTATCATTTTCCTCGTCTATCTTCATCGGGATGATTTCTTCTGTTTCAATGTCTTCCGGCAAAAATTCTCCCTGCTCAAGATGACGTTCGAGGTCTTTCTCTCTTATAATGGGGCGGCCCTCCTCCCCTTCTTTCAATACCTGCTTTACGGTAATATCAGGTACAATCCCGGTTGCCTGTATCGATGTCCCCTTTGGTGTGTAATATATTGCTGTTGTAAGCCTGAGAGCTGAGCCGTCACTGAGGGGAACAACCGACTGAACAGAACCTTTACCAAAAGTAGGCGTGCCGATAATAACAGCTCTATGCCAGTCCTTCAAAGCGCCGGCTACGATCTCCGAAGCACTCGCGCTCCCCTCGTTAACCAGTACGATCATAGGGTATTCTTCTTCAAATTCACCATCACCGCTACTGCTGTATTCTACTTTCTTCTTTTCCCTGTCTTCTATATATACTACTAACTTCCCAGCAGGTAGAAAAAAACTAGTTACGTCGACGGCACTATTGAGGAGCCCTCCCGGATTATTTCTCAGGTCGAGTATAAGTGAATTCATATTCTGCTGGGCCAGACTTTCTAATACCCCGGAAAGATCCGATGCCGTCTGTTCCTGGAACTGGGTTACCTTGATATATCCTATTCCGTCATCGAGCAGCTTCGATTTTACACTCTTTATCTTGATTATCTCTCTAACAATTGTAAAATCCCTGGTCTCTTTCCATCCCTCCCTTATTATGGTGATTTTGACAGATGTTGATGGAACCCCCCTCATCTTGCTCACTGCATCATGCAGACTCATATCTTTTGTGAGCTCATCATTTATCTTCAATATCTTGTCGCCCGCCTTGATACCTGCCCTATATGCCGGCGTGTCTTCCAAGGGAGCTATAACCGTAAGCATACCGTCCTTTATTCCTATCTGAATGCCAAGACCACCGAACTCTCCTTTTGTATCTACCTGCATTTCCTTGTACATATCAGGAGTCATGAATCCGGAATGAGGGTCAAGGGAATTCAGCATACCTTTAATGGAATTGTATACGAGATCTTTCTGTTTGACTTCTTCAACGTAATTTTTCTTTACGAGGGTCAAAGCTTCGGTATAGACTTTAAGCTCTTCGTAACCCTCTACTTCTGCGCCTACGCTCCGAAGAGTCCATCTACCCACCAAGATACCGACCGAAGCAAAGGCACATATGAGTATCAATGTTATAATAAGGTTCTTCCCGTTCATCTCCTTTTTCATCTCAATTTCCCTCCAATTTTATCTCCTTTTCAACCATTGTAATGGATCGAGCGGTTTACCCTTATATCTTAGTTCAAAATAAAGGCTTGGTTCATTCAGGACCCCAGAATCTCCGACACGTCCTATTACCTGGTTCCCTTTTATTATATCTCCAACACTCGTAAAAATCTCGGAAAGGCTTCCGTAGAGAGTGTGGTAACCTTCACCGTGGTTTACAATGACAAGTTGGCCATATCCCTTGAACCATTCTGCAAAAACAACCTTCCCACGATATACCGCCTTGGCAAGGGTATCCTTTGTTGGCTTGAAGTATGCACCACTCCTGAAAATAGGAGTATTGAATCTCTGATCCCGTTGAGAACCATAAGGAATTGCGATCCTCCCCTCCAGAGGCCACGGAAGTTTACCCTTGAGCTTTGAAAATCCTGTGGCTGTAAATTTTTCCCTTTCCTCTGCTTCACGTATAATCTTCAGAATCCTTTTTGATTCCGTTTTTAATTCATCCAGCATCTTTACATAAGAAGATTTCTCCTGTTTTATCGATGCGAGGAGCGTCTCTTTTTCCCTCTTGTTTGCCTCAAGCGCCTCTTCCTCTGCTCTCACCTGAGCCCTCTGTTTCATGAGTCGAGTCCTCAAGTCAGTGAGCTGTTTCTCCCTCATGCGCAGTTCCTGAAGATTCTTCTTTAAGATATTCAATACCTTGTTTTCATACAGCGTAACTTGCTGGAGTGCCTTCCCGCTCCTCATCAACTGTGCTATGTCTTCGGAGCTCAAAAATAACATGACCATATCCGGAGACTGTCCGCGCTTATGCAAAACCCTCAGCTTTCTCCTGATCCAATCTCTATATTTTTCTATCGTTTTTTTATTCTCAGAAATTTCCCCCTCGACCCTCGCAACATTGTCCTCTGTATTTTTTAATTCTGCCTTGTACTTTCTCAACCTGGATTCTACGATGTTAAGCTCTCTGTTGATTCTGTCAAGGTCGGTGAGTGTAGAAGATTCGAGTTTCTTTGCCCTGTCAAGTTTTTTCTTATGTTCTTTGATCTTTTTCTGAATATCCCTATACTCGTCCTGCGGCATTGCAGCCGCAATGGGAGAGGTGATACAAAGGGAAAGTATGACAGATATGACGGGAAGGATGATTGACAATAAAAATCGCTTACTCATTCAGATTCCAAACTCCATGCAATAAGCACCCTGGTCAATATTTAATCCTTCCGATAGCCAAAAAAGCTCCTGTCAAACCAATAAGAAGCCCTATGACGGGCAGGAAAAGGCTCATATGAATTGGGAAGACAATAGTTTTAAAGAGAGGGATTGCAAAACTGAGCTTTATGATAATCAAATAGTATAATAATAGGATTCCGGCGAGACCCAAGAGCCCGCTGCTCAACCCGACGACTGCTCCCTCGATCATGAAAGGAGCACGTATAAATCCTTTTGTTGCCCCGAGTAGTTTATAAGTCTCTATCTCCCTGTTTTTTCTATAGAATAATATTTTAACAGTGCTGTAACAGACAAAGATCATTCCTACGGACATGATCACGATGAATAAAAATCCTATATTCCTTATCCCGACTTTCAGGGAATGAATCGATGAGAGGAATTTCTCACCATACTCTATTTCCTCTATGCCCTGGATTTTTTTTAATTTTGCTGAAAGTTCCTTTACGGTTTCAGGGCCGAATGCCTCACTTTTCAGCTTCACCTCCAACGAGTCTGATAAAGGATTCTCTTCCAGCCCATCGATTACATAAGCTATATCCTTAAAGGTGCTTTTCAATTCATCGAGGGCTTCGTCTTTTGGAATATAAGTCACCGATTTCACAGCACCGTCATCCTTGATATCATCCAGAATATCGGTTCTTCGTTCCTGCGAGAGGTCATCCCTCAGATACACCATCATTGAAAACTTCTCCGGAAGCTTCCCTGTTGCCAAATCGATATTGTAGACTGACAGAACAATTACGGTTGTCAGGAGGAGCCCTGCTGCTATGGTGAGTACAGATACGAGATTAATCCATTTCTCTCGTAAAATACTCTGCATCGCCAGCCGGAAGGGATAGGGTAAAGCCATCTATCCGATTTCCTCCCCAAGAAGATCGCCGTTCTGCAACTTAAAAACCCTCCTCCCCGTCTGCCTTATGAGTTCCCTGTTGTGAGTTGCGATCAAAATGGTTGCTCCCCGCGCGTTTATATCTTTAAAGGTATCCATTATCCCTCTGGAGGTCTCAGGGTCAACATTTCCCGTTGGCTCATCTGCAAGGATTATCGATGGTTCTGAAACAATAGCACGTGCAATGGCAATCCTTTGCTGTTCTCCTCCCGAGAGTGTTTCAGGGAAACTGTCCGCCCTGTGCCTCAGGTTCACTATCTTGAGTGCATCGAAAACCCGTGCCTTCAGGTCCCTGTCGTTGAGCCCCCGTATTCTCAAGGAAAGTGCGACATTTTCAAAAACTTTCATGTTTTCCAGCAACCGGAAATCCTGGAAGACAACCCCTATATTGCGCCTTAAAAGCGGTACCCTTGCCTCCTTTACCCTGCTAAAAGTCACGCCGGCTACAGAGATAGAGCCTTCATCAGGTTTTTCTGCAAGATAGATTAGCTTAAGGAGAGTTGTCTTGCCGGAGCCACTCGGTCCGGTTATGAAAACCATTTCACCCTTCTGGATAGAGAAAGTTATCTTTCTTAATGCCGTGTGATTTTCGTAATGTTTAGATACTTCCTGGAACTGTATCATCTTTTATTGAACGGGCAATTTGTGAGGATTATTACAGTAGCTTTCTTACTTGCTGTGTATTTCCCAAAGTTCACTTTCTTAACATTTCTTTTATCATGATATGTATTCTCAGTCAATGCTGTAAGGCTTTTCTTACCGTTTTTACGATATGTTTAGCTGTTAGCCCGTGCAGATTTAACAGCCCTTGAGGGGTTCCTGAACAGCCGAAATCGTCCCTTATCCCTATCCTTTTTATACAAATAGGGAAGACCTCAGAGAGGTATTCAGTCACAGCACCTCCAAGCCCTCCTATTATTGAATGTTCTTCTGCTGTAACAATAAGCCTGCATGACTTTGCTGCTTTGAGGAGAGTTTTTGTGTCAAGTGGCTTTACCGTGGACATATTGATAACACCTGTGTCTATCCCGTAATGCCTGAGGATATCCGCAGCCTCGAGTCCTGCCGATACCATAATACCCATAGCGATTATGTTTACGTCCTTTCCGATATGGAAGGGGAAGGCTCTCCCGAGTTTAAAAACATATTTATCAGGCATCACCACCGGCACATTTGCCCTTCCCAACCGCACATAAACAGGACCATAATGATCTGAAAGAGCATGGATAACCTGTTTCGTCTCATAGGCATCGGCTGGCACAACTACAAGCATACCGGGGAGCACCCTCATGAGAGCAACATCTTCGATTGACTGGTGAGAAGCCCCGTCTTCACCAACGGTAATCCCGCTATGGGTAGCTACGAGCTTGACATTAAGACGTGAGTAGCAGACTGTCTGTCTTATCTGTTCCCAGGCCCTTCCGGTCTCAAATATTGCAAATGTGGAAGCAAACGGCCGTTTCCCAGTTAGTGCCAATCCGCTTGCTGTTCCGATTAAATCTTGTTCTGAAACACCTAAATTAAAAAACCGTTCAGGGAATGCCTTTGCAAACTTTCCCGTCTTCGTAGATCCGGAAAGGTCGGCATCGAGTACAACAACATCCTTGTTAATCTTCCCGACTTCAAGGAGCGCTTCTCCATATGCATTTCTCGTCGCTGCCGGTTTCTTGTCGACCGAAGACTGTTTCTTGGCATGGCTTTTTGTCTTCCCTGCTTTACCCATAATGCTCCAGCTCCTTTAAAGCGCTAGCAAGTTCTTCATGTGTTGGTGCAAGCCCGTGATATTCAACTTTCCCTTCAAAAAAGGAGACCCCTTTCCCTTTTACCGTGCGCGCAACGACCATTGTAGGTCTCCCTGTTACGGAATCTGCCTCATCTAATGCATCTACGATTGCTTCCATATTATGACCGTCAATATCGATGACATACCATCCGAATGCCTCCCATTTTTCAACGATCGGTTCGACAGCCATCACGTCGCTGCAGTGTCCGTCGATCTGAAGGCCGTTATTATCGATAATCGCGCAGAGGTTATCAAGCCTGTAATGTGAAGCTGTCATCGCAGCCTCCCAGATCTGTCCTTCCTGAATCTCACCGTCTCCGACAAGACAATAGACACGTGAAGGCAATCCATCAAGTTTCAATCCAATTGCAATCCCATTTGCAACAGATAACCCCTGTCCCAGCGAGCCGGTTGAGATCTCGACCCCGGGTAGTTTCCTCGAACACGGATGTCCTTGCAGCGGACTCCCAATTTTCCGGAGCGTTGAGAGCAGTGTTTTCTCAAAATATCCTGAAAGTGCAAGGGCTGCATAGAGAACGGGTGCAGCATGGCCTTTTGAAAGAATAAACCTGTCACGTTCTCTCCATTTCGGGTCTTGCGGCTTATGGCGCATCTTGTAAAAATAAAGTGCAGCAACAATATCAGCAGCTGAGAGGGAACCACCGGTATGACCGGAACCGGCTTCAGTGAGCATCTTGAGAATTTCTACCCTGAGTTCCGTTGCCTTCTTTTTCAGAAAAACTATATCTCTTGATGTCTTAAAACGTTTCATGCATTTATTTCCTGTTGATGATATAGTTCAGCAAAATATCATCCAGACTTTCACTTATCTGGCTTTTATTAACAGGGGTTGCACCTGTTTGTTCACGCAGTTCACTCTCCCCCTCTCCCTTAACATTTGTCCCTGTGTATCTCCCGGATAAAAGCTCTTTTATCATAGTCTTGTGCTGCTGCTTCATGAGCTCTTTGATCTTCTCTTTACAGTCCGGATCGTCCAGGATATGCGCATAGCTTGTCTTTTTTGATGTCATTATCGCACCCTTTGCATAGAGAAGCGTGACAACTACAGGATTCTTTAAACCGCTGTCCTCAGTCTGGACATGGTAGGTATTACCCTTGTAAGTAACATTCGTGTTGTAACCAGTCAGCATCACTTATAATTATATATAGCAACAGCAAAAAAAGAAAAGAGTAAGTCTCGTATCGCTTCCTTGAGAAAAAAGATCGCATAAACTTCAAAAGAAGAGGGCTTGATTTTCAACATGAGAACGTCTAATCTGTATCCAATATGTACGGCATTGCTCTATGGATAACCGGACTCCCGGGAAGCGGGAAAAGCACGCTCGCTGATGTGCTGAAAGAGGCTCATCCGGAATTCACTGTCCTAAGGATGGATGAGTTCAGAAAAATTGTAACACCGGACCCGGCCTATTCAGATTCCGAGAGAGACATCGTATACCGCTCACTTGTCTATCTTGCAAAGACGCTGACAGAACATGGGCATGACGTTATCATCGATGCTACCGGGAACCTCAGGAGATGGCGTGATCTTGCAAGGCATCTCATTCCCAGGTATCTCGAAGTATACCTCAGATGTCCTATCGAATTATGCACCGAAAGAGAGGCATCGCGTTCAGAAACTCATGCTGCTCCACGTGGAATATATGAAAAAGGAAGTGCCGGGTGGCCTGTACCCGGTATAGGTGCCCGTTACGAGGAACCGCTGCATCCGGAAATTGTCATTGATACAGATAGCACTTCAATAGAAAATGCCGTCGAAAAAATCACGGGCGAGATTAAACGGTTGAGATCTTAAAGTGCTCCGGATATGCCTTTCAGGTCGAACATCACCGCTGCGGTAAAATCTCCGGGTCTTTTATAAAATTCCATATATAAACCCCAGCATTTCTGATCATACCTCATGTTCACCGCAATTTCCCGGACTTCCTGCTCCTCAGCATCATACCAGGCCCTTCCCCCGAGACTTATTGTCTTAAAAGGTCTTATCCCGACCCCGGCAACAATGGTAGAAATATCATTAAACCTGTTATATCTCTGTCCTACCAAAAGTGTTGCCAGGGAGACTTTTACGAAGAGATCGGAATTGATACTTTCGAGTTCACCTCTATGCACATCATAACTTGCATCAAAGCGAAGCAAGATAGGCCTTCTTATGCCGACCTGAAGCTTCAGCGGAAGAAACGGCCTGTCGTGAAGATAGGTGTCATAAGCCTGTGAAACCTTCATGACAATAAATTCCCCTTTCTCATCGATAAGCCTATTTAAAAGGGAAAGTTCTATTTCCGATGTCTTTTGGATAAGTTCAGTTGAATCAAAAAGCGGGGCTTCATCCCTGTCTGATATAAAGCGGTAACTGACAGAGGGTTCCAGAATATGTGTGAAAGACATGTATTTTTTAAACAGCCTTGTTTTGGCGACTGCCGTATAGTCAAAATTTTCCCTGTGGAGAAAATCATCCTCGCTCCTGTGTAAAGAGTAAGCTGACCCGAGTACCCCAAGATTCTGTGTAACTACTACATCCTGTCCAAACATATGAACTATCCTTGGATAGATATCGAGTCTCTGGCCGAACACTCCTTCATCTCTCCAGAAATTGGAGAATGCGGCTGTGGCAGAAACCCAAAAATCTCCCAGCTTTGTCGGGTGTATGACAAATCCGGCTTCAGGTAATTTCTGGGGCGGCGTGTCAGTCCCGCTTTTCAGATCAACCAGGTATTGGGCTAAGAGGTAAAGGCGTGAGTTGGTGAGGGGAAGTGATATCTCGCCTGTTGATTCAAGAAATCGGTTTGAGCGTGTTTCGAGTTCAAGTTCAAATTCTCTGAAAAAGTCCTTTTCATTTACATAATTTATGTTTAGATATCCCCCGAGACCGCTTGGGTTCCTCTGCTTATGGGAAGCCTTCATCTCAAAAAAATCCTTATCGAGGCTCGTGTCCCTAATATGATAAAGCCACATCGTACCGTTAACATCCCCGGGCTTGATGTATCTGTATTCCAGCCCTTCCCCGAAGCCCCTTTTCGAATAAAAATCCATGATGAAGGTTGCATCTCGGTTCCCTGAGATCGCCCAGAAGAACGGTACCCGTACAGAGGTTCCCCTAGTGTTGCTGTATCCGAGAGAAGGGATGAGAAATCCTGTCTGTCTTTCGGACAGCAATGGTAATTTAATGTATGGCACATATAGAACCGGGACGTCCTTGATGCGGAAGGACACATCCCTGGCTTTTATCTCTTTACCGGCAGTAAGATTTATATCCCTCCCTTTGAAACACCATGCCGGGACCGGGCCATCGCACGTTGTGAAACTTGCCTCGGGACTGACGTAATATATGTCCCCTTTTTTCTCTATTTGTCTCCCGTAGATATGGTAATTGTCTTCTACAAAAAGAATTTCTGCATCGTATAGCCGTCCTGTTTTTGTGTTGATGTTTAACTCTGCCCTGCTTGCCTGAATTGAAGCAACCGGGTCTTTATACTTTACAGACCCTATGGCGGTAATATCGCCTGTCTGCTCATTGTATGTCATCTCGTCAGCTTCGACAGTCGTGCCATCACTCTGGACATTCACATTTCCTGTAGCAAAATACGTCGAGGTCTTTATACTGTACTCAAGGGTGTCAGATGTTATGACTGTCTGTTTTTCTTGTTTTTCTGCAAGACAGGGGGTAGAGAAACGGGAAAAGCACAGGGCAAGGAAAATCAAAAAAATCAGCCGCGTTATGGATCTCGCTCTTATGCCCCCCTTACCCAGCCTTGTCTTGCTCATTCCCTGAGCCTCGAAAGTATCCCCTTTGTACCGAGAACTTCTTTTGCCTCTCCAATCGTGTAGAAAGAGCCTGTGATTATAATTAGCGGTGACTGCTCAGGGTCAGGCGGACAAGATCCCCGGTTTAATTTTCCGCTTCTCAGTCCGCGTACTGCGAGTGACTTTGCTATATCAATGGCATCCTTTACTGTCCGTGCTGTCCTTACACGGGAAAACCCTAACGAGGCAGCGACACATGAAAGACTTTCAGGGTCTGCAGCCCTGCTGTAAGCAGGAGCAGTCAGAATTATTTCAGACGCAAGGGGCAAGAGCGGGTCCATAATCCCTCTTACGTCTTTATCCCCCATAATGCCGAGAACAAGAATTATGCTTTTGTAACAGGCTAAAAAATTCCTCTGCAACGCCCTTGACAGAGCACGGGCGGCGGCAGGATTATGTGCGCCATCGATCACGATGGGCGGACTTTCCTGGATAATCTCAAGTCTTCCCGGCCACCGGGTCGCAGCCAGCCCCTCTCGTATGGCCGAAATGAGGTGGCCTCTTCGAGCCTTGCCCATACCGTACCGGAGGCGGTCCAGGGTAATCGCAGACGCCTTTATCGCAACTGATGCATTGTGCATCTGGTATTCACCGGCAAGCGGAAGCATTATCTCGTTAATCTCTAACGAATTTCTGCTGTAATAATCAAAGAAAATTTCTGATACGGTCTCTTTCTTCAGAATAGACCAGAATTCCTCTCCGAAGGTAAAAAGCATTGCGTTGTTTTCACGGGCACTTTCCTTGATAACCTCCATAGCTTCATGCTCCTGTGACGATGTAACTACCGGCACACCAGGTTTGATAATGCCCGCCTTCTCGCTGGCTATCTTCGTCAATGTATCACCAAGAAATTCCTTATGATCATAACTGATATCGGTGATGACTGATACGAGTGGGGTAATAATATTTGTCGCATCAAATTTCCCGCCCATCCCCACTTCAAATACTGCAAGATCCACCTTCCTTATTTGGAAATAAAGCATTGCCATAATGGCAACAACCTCAAAGAAAGTGGGAGAAAATTTTTCACTGCGCACGGCGACATCCCTCACGGCCCCGGCAAGCTCCACAACCTCATGCTCGGATATTTCTTTACCGTCCACTTTGATCCTCTCAGTAAAACTGACAAGATGGGGAGACGTGAAAAGCCCGACTCTGAAACCGGCATGTTTTAAAATCGATGCTATAAGAGCTGATGTGGACCCCTTCCCGTTTGTGCCGCCAACATGGATCGAACCATAAGAAGTATGGGGTTGATTGAATGCGTCTGTGAGTCTTCGAATATTATCCAGCCCGAATTTGATTCCGTATTTCTGTAGACCGTAGAGATACTGAATCGCCTCGGAATAGCTCATAGGAGAAGTTCAAAGAGCTTGGCAAGCATGTCCTTTAACTGTTGTCTTCCGACAACGATATCTATGAGCCCGTGGCCGAGGAGGAAATCAGCCCGCTGGAAATTTTCCGGGAGCGGCTGTTTAATCGTCTGTTCAATCACTGATGCCCCTGCAAAGCCGATACGGCTCCCGGGCTCGGCAATAATAATATCCCCTATTGAAGCAAAACTTGCAGTTACACCTCCAAATGTCGGATCACTCAGGATCGATATAAAAAGAATACCGCTGTCTTTCAGCCTGCCGATAGCAGCCGCTACCTTTGCCATCTGCATCAGCGAAAAAATCCCCTCCTGCATACGTGCACCGCCGGACGAAGAGACAGTGACAAAAGGCTGCTTCTTTTCATAGGCCCTCTCTGCTGCCCTTGATACCTTTTCCCCTACTACAGAGCCCATGCTACCACCTATAAATGAAAAATCCATAATCACCAGGCTTACAGGATAGCCCTTTATCAATGCATCTCCCGAGATCACCGCCTCTTTAAGTCCTGTCGCGCCCTGTTTCTCTTTCAACTTGTCCTTATATGAGACCTTATCCTTAAAGTTCAGCGGATCGACAGACAGGAGCGTTTCGTCCGTTTCAATAAAGCTTCCTTCATCAACCAGCAGTTTCAGCCGTTCACGAGCGCTTATCTGGAAATGGTAATTACATTTAGGGCACACCTTGAGATTCCTGTCTATCTCCTTTTTATAGACAATCTCTTTGCAGCCCTCGCATTTCACCCAGAGGCCTTCGGGTATTTTCCCCTTCTTTTCTGCTTTTACGTCTTTTGTTTTCTTAAACCATGCCATTTCAGTTCCTTCTAAACAGCATATGTTTTGCCGCCCGTTAAAAAATAAGATTTTTCAAGGTGGATCCTTTAATCCCGTATCCTGTCTGCTGAGATACATGGGTTTTGGGTGGTAGAAGATCACCGGGGCAAGATGTCCTGTCTTAATTGCCATGTTTCTCATATTATTCGGGAATTTATAATAGCACACTTTATATAGTCTGCGGCTTTTCATAGCCCCTGTCGTACCTGTTTAAAGTAGCCCCCTCCCTTTTGAATTGACCACTGTTGAAAGCTCCTTGGGCATATTTTTCAACTGTTCAAGCCTTTTCAGGATATTGCTCATATGGCTTCCCTGAGACTCCTGATATACTGCTTCAATGCGTCAGGAGATTCCCGGAGTCGCTTGACAATGGCGCTGCCTACGATAACACCGTCAGAAAGTCTAGCTACTGCTGATGCCTCTTCAGGTGTCGAGACCCCGAAACCGACCGCTATTGGTTTTTCGGTATGCTTTCTAATCTTTGCTAACAAAACTTCCATTGTTCCATCGAGTAAAAGGGCCGACCCTGTTATCCCGGTTATTGAAACATAGTATATAAACCCAGTCGATGCCCTTATCACCTTTTCTATCCTGTCATCGTTCGAGGTGGGGGCAAGGAGAAAGATAGTATTCAGGCGAGCCTTCTGGGCAAGTCTAGTGAATTCAACTGCTTCATCAGGCGGGAGATCGGGTATGATGACACCGTCGACCCCCGCGTCCCGGGCATCAGAAACAAAGATATCCAACCCGTATTTAAATAGGGGGTTGTAATATGTCATGAGAACAATCGGTACACTTATTTTCTGACTGAAACTCTTGACGTATGCAATGACTTTCCTGAGTGTGACACCTTTTTGCAGGGCCCTTTCAGAGGCCCGCTGAATTGTAGGTCCGTCAGCCAAAGGATCTGAAAACGGGATGCCTAGTTCGATAATATCTGCCCCGCATTCCTCGAATAAACGCATAAAGTATCCCGTTCTCTCAAGGTCAGGGTCTCCTGCCATAACATACGGGATAAAGGCCTTTTTCCCTTCCTTCCGCAATCTCCTGAACGTTTCCGTAATATTTGATTTCACAGTCTTATTCCCTTGATTCTGGCAACATGCTGAACGTCCTTATCGCCTCGTCCCGAAAGGTTGACGATGATGATCTGGTCACAGGAAAGTCCCGGGGAGAGCTTCACAACTTCGGCGATCGCATGCGCTGACTCAAGTGCCGGGATAATCCCCTCAATCCTTGAAAGAAGTTCAAATGCAGAGAGTGCCTCTTCATCTGTTGCATAGGTATAGCGAACTCGTCCTAAATCCCTAAGGTATGGGTGTTCAGGACCAATGGATGCATAATCAAGCCCGGCAGAAACAGAATGTGTTCCGAGCACATTGCCGTCTTCATCCTGTAAGAGGTAGCTCTTACATCCCTGGAATATTCCTAAAGAGCCACCGGCAAACCTTGCTGCGTGAAGGCCTGTTTCTATGCCTTTGCCACCTGCTTCTACACCTATCATCTTCACGTCAGTGTCAAGGAATTCATAGAAAAGCCCCATTGCATTGCTTCCGCCACCCACACATGCAATAAGATAGTCGGGGAGTTTTTTTTCGGCCTCCTTGATCTGCTTTTTTGCTTCCTTCCCTATGACTTCCTGGAAAGTCCTGACCATGACGGGGAACGGGTGAGGTCCGAACACGGTACCCAATATGTAGTGAGTCGAATGCACGTTCGTTGTCCAGTCGCGCAATGCCTCATTAATAGCGTCCTTAAGTGTCCTTGAACCGGTAGGCACCTCTGTAACCTTTGCGCCGAGGAGTTTCATCCTGAACACATTCAAAGCCTGTCTTTCCATATCCTCGGTACCCATATATATTTCGCATTCCAGTCCCACCAGTGCTGCTCCGGTTGCTGTTGCCACACCATGCTGTCCGGCACCTGTTTCTGCGATCACCCTCTTCTTCCCCATTTTCTTTGCGAGGAGAGACTGGCCGACAGCATTGTTTATTTTATGAGCACCGGTATGTGCAAGGTCTTCCCGTTTCAGGTATATCTTTGCACCGCCAAGGTACTCCGTAAGACGTTTGGCAAAATACAGCGGTGTAGGTCTACCTATGTAAGTTTTCCGGAGATGCCCGAGTTCCGCCTGAAAATCCTTATCCTTCCTTGCAGAAAAAAAAGCCTCTTCAAGCTCCTTGAGAGCAGGCATCAGTGTCTCAGGGACAAACCGGCCGCCATAAGGACCAAAATAACCCTTCCAGTTAGGCAAACGAGTAATGACTTCCCCCTTTCTTTTAAAAAAGTATTATAGACATAATGTGTTAAACCTGTCCAACCTTAAGGCCAGAGGTTTAAGCTTAAAGCAAAAACAAAGGGCTCCTTTATATCTTTGAGATATTCCATGGCCTTTTGGCATACAGGAAGTCCGGTGCATGTTGCATGGCTTTGCCAAGGTAATCTTTTGCTTCGCAATGGAAAAAACTCCGGGAAACGTGCTGTTTGACAACATTTTAAAAATGCCTTTATACTTAAGATTATGTTGAAGATCGCTGTTATTGACGGCCAGGGCGGTGGGATCGGAAGCCTTATAGTCAAGAGGTTGAAGGAAGAGTTCGGGGACACAATTGAGGTCCTCGCACTCGGCACCAATGCTGCTGCTACGTCAGCAATGATGAAATCAAAGTCAAATAAAGGTGCTTCAGGAGAGAATGCAATTTCCTGGAATGCGGACAGGGTAGACATGATCATTGGCTCCCTGAGCATTATTATGCCGAATGCAATGCTCGGGGAACTAACCCATAAGATGGCAGAGGTCATCGTATCATCTCATGCAAAAAAAATACTTCTTCCCCTTAACCAGGAAGGGATAGATATCGTTGGTGTCGTCAAAGAGCCTCTTCCCCATATGGTAGAAAAAATCATCGGGATCGTGAGGAAAGAAACAGAAAAGGAGACATGACATGTGTGAAGCAAATGCGTATATCTACAAAAACGGCAAAGAAGAACTCTACCTCGAGGATGTTGATATAATGAGACCTGAGGAAGGAAAAATCTTTCTCAAGAATCTCTTTGGTGAACAGAAGATATTTGATGGAGGCATTAGAGAGATTTCACTTGTAAAGCATAAGATAATCCTCGAAAAAAAGTGAGGACATGCGTCTCATCTGATCCTGATAAAAGGACTGTAACCTTACTGATAAAAGATTCCAATATGCGGGACATTTATCCTGATTCAAAGGAGCATAACGAGTATCGAACGGCAATTCAATGATTTTCCATTGAGATTTGCAAGAGCCTTTTCGTATGCCTTTCTGATCTTCTTCATCCTTATTCCAAGAAGCATCCCGAGCTCAAAGCATACCTTATAAAGAGAGTCCGCTTCCAGCGGCACAATTTTCAGGTTCTGGAACTTCAGCTTGTATTTTTCGTATGTCTCTGAGAGCAAACCCCTTCCCCTTTCCTCGCCTGTATCCGCATATTCTAAAATAGGCATTATGGTCAGTGTATCAGGGGCAAGGTCAGACCCTCCAATGCTGACAACGGATCTCCTCCCTATTTTCTCAAAAAAGGTCTTGAAAAACTTTGACTCAATCCCTTCCTCTGTCATATTGTTCAGGACAATATTTATCACGTTTCTCTTTTTGGCAAGAATATATCCACCGAGTCTCCCGGTCTTTTCTTCAAACTGGTTCCTGAGCAATACCTTTAAATCCCTGAGGTATTTTTTGCTCGGCGCCTTTATCTTCTGCAATGACCTCTTCCCGTAGAGACCCACAGCACTATAGAAGAGATCCCCCTTCATGAGATTTTTCAGTATGGTTCCCCAGGAATAGAAACCGGCCATGGCTTTAAGGGTTTCCGTATGAAGCTCAAACGGAGTCATGAGCTTCGGTTCAAATACCGCATGGTGGGCATCGTATTTTGACCAGTCGGTATGGAGCAACCGGCCCTGTTCTCTGAAATCTTCAAAAACAGGTGTGCCCGGCAGGGGAGTGAGCATGAGAAATTGAACAGAATCTATACCGAGGCGCTTGGCAAATTTCTTGGTACTCCTGATAGTCTCGATATCATCTGTATCTCCGCCAAAGACAAACATACCGTGTATATTGATTGAGGCCTTCTTGAAAATCTCTATGCAATTGACGATATCCTCAACTCCCTGCTTCTTGTTATAGAGAGCAAGGGTCTGCGGGTTGATAGACTCGAAACCAACGAACACGCCGAAACAACCTGCCTGTGTCATAAGGCTGATGAGTTCACTATCATTCACGATATCCGTGCGCACCTGTGCAGACCACTCTATATGAATATTTTCTGCGATCATCCTTTTAAGGAGGACCTTCGTCTGTTTCTTGTTAGCCGCAAAGTTATCGTCTATGAAAAAGACGTGATGCACCTCTTTTGAGGCAACTTCTTTGATCTCTCTGATGATCCTGTCAACAGATTTAAAGCGGTATTTTCGCCCAAACATCTGGATTACGGAACAGAATCTACATCCGAAAGGACAGCCTCTCGATGTCGCAATAGGGATCGTATGCCTTCTATTCCAGTTATGGACTACGCTCAAATCAGGGATCGGTGCAGCATCTAAATCATTAAGGAGGGGCCGGTCAGGATTATGGATGAAGGCATCGCCTTCTTTATAAGAAAGCCCCAGGATGTCTCCCAGGTCCTTCCCGGATTCAAGGTGCTCAATGAGTTCGACGATTGTCTCCTCACCCTCTCTCCTTACGACATAATCAGCATATTCCAGGCTTTCCTCAGGTAAGAATGTTGAGTGGGGACCTCCCATGACAATGGGAATTCCTTTGGAGCGGAATCTGCCCGCAAGCTCAAACGCCCTCGGAGCAGTAGAGGTAATCGAGGAAATACCTATAAGATCTGCCTTTTCTAGCTCCTTCCAGTCAGGCTCAGAAATGTCCTCGATAAAGGTTTTTGCGTTGTATCCCTTCTCCTTCAGTATAGTTGACAAGATGATAGTACCCAGCCTGGGTAGTGCGGTCCGGCTGTAAATATGGGCTCCCGGTGACTTCGCTTCTATGAAATAAATATTCTTGATAATTGCCTCCTTTGCCACAATTGATTCGACCTAGTACTATAACATAAAAATCATGTGAAATATTATATTTTTTTATTTATGGGATTCCTTTTACCGTCTTTTGTAAAATCCTACAAGGTGAGCCTTTTCTATAATATGTCCTTTCATCGATTTTTCCAGTTCGGCTTTCGTTGCATTGGCATGCAATGTTAGAGTTGTGTCGAGGGCATAAAGCTTGAAGAAATAACGGTGAGTCCCTGAAGGAGGGCATGGCCCCTTATAAGTCTGTTGCCTGAAGTCGTTCATCCCTTGTTTAGCTCCTTTCGGGAAAGAGTCTTCTTTTATCTCCTTTATTGCTGGATCCATGTTCCACAAGACCCAGTGCACCCATGTACCCGATGGCGCATCGGGGTCATCGACAATAAGCGCCAGCGACTTTGTCCCGGCCGGGACTTGTTTAATGAAAATTGGTGGGTTTACATTGACGCCGTCACAGGTATATTTTACAGGGATGTTACCGTTATGCTCGAAGGCCGGACTTGATAAAGTCAGCGTATCTTTCTTTGGCGGTTCCCCACCCGTAATATTGGAGACGAAAAGAACAGCAGATATTATTGACATGATACAGATTAGCTTAATGTTCATGCCTTTCACCTCCTTTTAAAACATAATTTTCCGGGTTTTTCTCAAATTTCATTATTTAATGTATTTTTAAAAATTTCTATCTGCAAAAAAATCATCATTCCCGCTAAGTCTGCCCCGGTGATCGGGAATCCAGTGTTTTCAATACATTCCGGTTCAGCCTGTTCCTGAAAAGGACCGGGATGAGCCCTCCAAAAGTACGGCGGGCAAGCAAGCCGATGGATTACAAAATTAGAGTTTATGGATTATGGATAAACCATGGTTATAATTGGCGACTTGAGCGCGAGAACCTGCTGAACTTAACCAGGTTCTATATAATCAGTCTTTCCTGCTTATTTCTTTGAAGACTTCTTTTTTGTAGCAGGTTTCTTTTTCTTGGCGGTCTTCTTCTTTGTTGATACCTTTTTCGTTCCTTTCTTAGCTGTCTTTTTCTGAGCTTTCTTAGCACCTTTCTTAACAGAAGAAACCTGTGTTACCTCCATACCGCAGCAATATATGGGGCTCAACCGGCTTTCGCCTGTCGTGGTAACAGCAATCTCTGAACCGCACAATTCGCACTCATACGTTACAATCGTTGCATCCGGCATATGTATTCCTCCTTTATGTTACGTTTCTTCCTTCAAATTATATTACTTTTAAATCCTTTGTCAAATTTGATAGCCACGATTTTTTTTATTAACCTTAAACCGCGCAACATGGGGAGGAGCCAAGAATTCCCATCCCCCTTTATTCCCGCAATGAAGTGAAGCAAGCTCGATATGCAGCATGGCAATACCACAGTCTAATCTTTTCGAGATGTTTAATGTGTCTTTGAGACTATCCACAGAAATGGTTATACTGTTCTCTCCTGTTGTAAACCGCCATGGCTGGCGATTTATTGCTGAAGGAGCAACCCTGGCTGCCTCAAGAGCGGTCTTAACCCATAAAGGCCATGACGCATCTCTTCCCTTGACAAGGAGCTTCTCTAGAGGTTTCCTCTTATGTGTCATCCCAAAACCCGTCATGATCCTTTCTTCCAGTGACCATTTTTCCCGTGTATATCCGACAGGTGTTATTGCCAGAATTTTTTCCTGTTTTTCTATATGGGCGAGATGAGATGCGAGTTCCGCGTTGAAAGACACGCCCACCCAGCACGTACCCAGATTCAGGGCTGTAGCCTCCAGGACAATCCCTTCCCCTGTATAACCGAGCTTTTCATGAACATTCGGGTCCTCCATATTTCCCATAAAGGCAATAAATGCAGGCGCCCCTTTGATCTTGCCATAATTTGATATTATTCCTTTAAAGACGGCATCCGGTGCATTGTCCACAAGGACGGCACGTACTCCCTCAAACGGACGGAATGATTTGCAGACTACACCAAGTCCTTCAAGCGCATATTGGTCCAGCTGACGCGGGTCAAATTGACGTCTTGATCGCCTGATCCAGATGGCCTCATACCAACGAGAGCAAGGAATCTCCATAGGCAATAAAAATATGAATCACCGGAAAAATTTTAACTCATTTATTTTTGATTCAAGCGTCTTAATTTTGCTTCTTTGTGAACGCAGGATGAGATAAATGAATAAAGATCCAAGGAGAGCAAGTAAACCTATGTACAGCGAATATCCTGCCAGAATATCGATTATGTATATATCCATGTACTCTTCAAACCCTACATTTTTTGCAATAAAAATTATTGCAAACAGAAGGAAAAAGAACTGCAGGAAAAGAGAAAAACCCTTTATGCTCTTTTCCTGGCCTTTAAGAGCGGTGATTTCCCTGGACCTGACTTCAAGAACGCAACCCGGACACATTCTTTCACCAGGAACCCTGTGGGTTCTACAAAACGGGCCCCTCTTGCATTTCGGGCATGTAAACCCTTCGTTTCTTCGTAAATACGTGCCACATATGGGGCATTCCAACAGATCTGCTTTCTTTTCTTTCATTTTAGTCATTCGTCAAACCAATATTCAGGCTAATTTTCATAATAGTAAGGCCACAAAGTCTTGTCAACTCTATATGCTCAACTTTATATTCCATGAGGCATTCCATTTCTCTTTCTCCATACTGTGACTAAAATTAGGGATATTCCGAGTTGCCGGGCTGATGCTGGATTCTTCCGCTGATCTCTATTATAATTTAGTATACTGTGCAACAGGTTTAAGCTGAGACTATGCTTCCCTGTTTGCCCATAAACATTTGAAGGGTCGTTCCTTTCTAATAGACAAGTCATGCCCAGAAGGAATATTTATGCAAAATTTTGATAAAGATAGCAAGGCAAGGAAAGGATGCATAAGATGTGGAACATGCTGTAAGAAGGGCGGGCCAATCCTTCACCAAGAAGACATAACAATCCTCCGAGCCGGGCATATAAGACATAAACACCTCGTCACAATCAGGAAAGGAGAGCTTGCACGTAACCCGGCCAACGACCTTCTCGAACCTGTCCGCCGGGAATTAATAAAAGTACGCGGGAAAGGAGATGACTGGACCTGCTGCCTCTATGATGAAAAAGAATCGTCATGTTCAGTATACCAGCACCGTCTGCTGGAATGCCGACTGTTGAAATGCTGGGACCCTTCTGATCTTCTGTCGGTGCTTGGCAAAGATACGATTGTCCGTGCTGATATCATCAATCCCGGAGATCCTATCCTCGAGTTTATAAGGTCGCATGAACTTGAATGTCCATACGACGAGATAGAGAGTTCGATTGACGGTATTTTACGGAATAGGGATAAATCGAAAAACCTCGAAAAGCTTACCCGGTTAGTCAACAAAGACTTATCCTTTCGTCATTACGCTCTGTCGGAATTGGGTTTTAACAGTGATTTTGAACTCTTTATTTTCGGAAGGCCTTTGTTCAAGATATTGAACGACCGCGGATTGCCGTTTCGAATGACAGGGGACGGCACATCGCGCAAGGCATCTTAACGTGATCAAAGTTTTCAGTAAAGCAGTATAAGGTGTCCAATGAACACCAACCAACTCACTGAAATCGAGTTGAAAGTCATGTATTATGTACTCCATTCAGGTCCTGCCTTCATCAAAAAACTTTCAGTGCGGTTGAACGAGGACATTGAAATCCTCCGCAACAGCATCAAGAACCTGCAAAGCATCGGTTACCTGGAACGGGTCACGAAAACACTCGTAGATTACAGGATAGACAGGCGCAATAAGGTAACTAAGCACCGTAATCATACCTATTACGACCTCACCCGGGAGGGCAGGCTCTTCATGCGCAAGTTCGAGGGTAGTTTTGCGATAAACCTTAAGCCCCCTTACAAGCAGGTCTGATGATCGATAAGGATAAAATAATTGAGACAGTCTTAGAAAGGCTTGGGAAGCTTACTGTTGAACACTACCTTGACCTGCGTACTTACAAACGCAACAGGTCACTCGCTATTGTCAAAAAGAGCGAAAAAGATTTTCTCATTATTGAAGATGGATATTTTCATGAGAGGCATCTCGTGAAATCAGATAAACTGAATAAGACCCTAAAGAACCTCTTAAAAAGGGAATTCCCGAGGAGTCATAAAATCCGTCTCTATGTTATGGGGAAGTTTAATGAAGAGGAAATTCAAAAAATATCCAGAAAAAAACTGTAGGTCTTATTTTGTTATTCCGGCTCGAACAGGATTGCATCAGCCATGACGTAGCCATCTGCATTGTCGCTCAATTCCACATTTTGCTTTGTAGATGACAGTTGCCACTTTACTGCATCCGCAATAATATACTCGTTCAGTTCAGCGTCATCGGATATCTCAACATTTCCAGATGTTCCAGAATCGAAATAGTATGTCCCCAGGTATGTCCATCCGCCTTCACCCTGTTCCTGGTCTATTCGCACCGTATCAGTTAAGGTACCCCCGGCGCCATCACTATAAGTAACTTTATACGGGACATTCTTGGCACGGTTGCCGTGCGATGTCCACCAGGCATAGACATCATAGGTTCCGGCCTGAGGGAGGTCAGGGATAAACGTAGCGGTATTGCTCCCCGTCGCAGTTGACTGAATGTATCTTAAGTCTGTTCCATAATATACACTATATATACTTGTACTCCAGATGCCGGAAAAGAAAGCGTCCACATTATCAATAATAACTGATGTATGCCCTGACTGAGCATTGAAATGATAGGTTCCCAGATAGAAAAACTGCCCGCCATTGACTCGCTGATTGACCGTTACAGTGTCAGAGCCGCCGCTGTAATTAATGGTATAAGGGGCATTCGTGGCACGGTTGGTGTATTCCGTCCACCAGGCATAAACATTGTAGTTTCCGGATTGCGTTAACACAGGGGTAAAGGTGGAAGTATTTAGGCCGGTCCCTGACACATGATATTTTATGTTCTTATTATAAATATCCCCGTTCGTCGACGATGCCCAGTAGCCTTTAAAATTCGCATCCCAGTTATCAACAACAGTCCAACCCGGGTTAGCAACCATCAACTTGATGCCACCTGAACCTGTGCGGCTCTGAGAATCTGTTCCAGTAACGGTAAGAGTTTTCAATCCTGTACCCACTGTTCCGGGGACGGTAGTCTGGTAAGTGTATATTTTGTCTCCTGCGACAGTGTCACCATTTGTGCCATCGTCATACATGATCTGAGTAGCGCTGCCATCTATTGGTGAAAAATCTATCGTTACACTGTTTGTGGTATCGTTCGGACTGTAAACATATGCAGTAAACAAGACCGTGTCTGTCCCGTTGTTGTCTACAGAAGAAGGCTCAACTTGAGACATCAAAACCCGCGGAGCAACATATGTCGGTGTCCTGATATATGAAATTGCAGAATGGCATGCCCTGCATACACCGTTCATGCTCGTCTGTGCTCCGCCATAGCTGAATCTACCTCCCACGCTCTGTTCCAACGTTGCGTTTGCATCAACCTGAGGGCCGGGATTTAAATGATAACAATGGTCGCTGTCATATGCACCGGAAACTCCTGATTGGCATGTCCAGTCACCGAGGCAGTCACCCACATACAAAAACCCGCTATCCCCGTTATCGATAATGATATCGGGTATCCCGTCAAGATTGCTGTCCCAACCGACAGCATCTGCCATGACATAACCATCGGCACCTTCATTTGAAAGCATAACATGTCCTGATGTCCCGGCAGCAAAAGTGTAGGTACCGAGTAAATTCCATTGACTTCCATTTGCCTTTTGGTTTACGGTAACCACCTCTGACCCCCCGTTGTAATAAACCGTATATGTTGCATTTGATGCTCTATTTGTGCTTTCTACCCACCATGCATACACATTATAGTCGCCTCCCGAAAGATTGGGTGTCCATGTCGCTGTAGCATAGGGTGGCGCGTACGGCAGGAGATATGAAAAGTTCAATGATGGCACTTTATCGGTAGAACCGTAGCTGCTTATAAGTTCGCCGTGCCTTATCATAGCCTTAGTAGGAGACCCATGCACGTTGTGGCAGGCTATACAGGTTTCAGATGAGTCGTTTCTTTCTGATCCATATGTAGCATGACCGCTGTCCCAGTCAGAGTCAAAATGATACGATCCGATGCTTAAATGAAGATTGTGCGAGTTTGCGGGGCTGCTGTCATTATTCCAGAAGTTCGTAGCATCCGGAGCGCCTGTCTGGCTCAACACCTCGTATTTATTATGGCAGTTGAAGCACAGTGCAAAATCCTGCCATGCATTCAGAGGGTTCGCCCCTGCTCCCCTTAGTGGCCTGGGGATTATCATGCAGGCCTGCCCCTCTATTTCTTTCAAACGGTAACTGTCGCAATAGGGATTGACCGCTTGGTAGGTATTCTCATCAGCCTCATATGTCCTGTGCTCATGGTCAATATGTCTCTTGTCTGCATCGTGGCAGTTGAGACAGCTTATTTTGTGCCCGGTTATATAGAAACCGTATGTTGTATTGTCACCGGTTACATTAGGAGCATATGTTCCAGGGCCATCAAGTTTTATCGCATCGGCTATTACATTATTATCAGCATCATCACTCAGAACTATGGAAGAGGTTTTCCCCGCTGCAAATGGCCAGATTCCAAGATAATTCCACTGAGCATAATCGTATCTCTGGTCTACCCTGACTATTTCAGAACCACCGTCATAATTGATAGTGTAAGGGGCATTGCTTGCCCTGTTTGCCGCTGACTGCCACCATGCATAGACTTTATAAGAACCAGCCTTGGGTATGTCAGGGATCCAGGTAGCTGTGCATGAGCCGTCACCAGCTACGTGGTACCGGTATCCATCCCCATAGTATCCCCACTCATGATATCTCCATGGCCAGCTGCATACATAAGTTGCATCAGGATCGTCCAAAATGACCGGCGTAACTTTTTCAGCCTTACTGTATGCCGGCTGGTCATCATGGCACCCGGCACACCATTTCTCTTTTCCTGCCTTTAACGTAGGACTTGCGTAAACACCTTCAGACCAGTTTGCCTTTGCCCCATAGGTCGGATTGTCCACTCCGTCAAACG
>Ga0209270_1000231_pt1 | contig 137343 bp, 125 predicted proteins | sample MTBAKSrepl1MetaG_FD_187456 | JGI IMG/M metagenome (GOLD analysis project Ga0209270, IMG submission 187456) | Enrichment culture microbial communities from Arthur Kill intertidal strait, New Jersey, USA, that are MTBE-degrading - MTBE-AKS1... | ecosystem: Environmental > Aquatic > Marine >... | reverse complement strand
TTACAACGGTTCCGCCCCTACCCGTGCCTTGGCTGAAAATCAACACCAAACCCACAACCGCTGGGACAGGGAAGGTATTTCTTGGTTGACACTGTCAGCCATATCAGCAGCGTGTTGAAAAATCCGATGTTCACAGGCTGACTCAACATGCCCGGATGCAAGGCGTGCGAAATCCCGAGGAATGAGGCGTACAAGCCAGTACGCCGCAGTGACGAGGGATGAGCAAAACGCAGCAGATGGGCGTTTTTCAACGGCCTGTCTAACCCGGCCGCCCCACCGACGACGATCCCCATGTCGTGGCCGAATGCGGTCATGACCTTTCTGCTGATTGCGACTGAATGAGTCTGGAAGGAAGAGCGCTGCAATGAAGGCCCTGGAGGCGGGCCTTGACAAAAACATGGCCTCATCCCTGCTCCGGCACCAAGGCCCTCACATGATCGAGCACTGCGCCGGGTTCCAAGCGAAACCCTTGAAAGACGCACTGGACAAGGTACAGGATATCAACGAATCTGCGTCTCACCTGACAGCAACACCAGGCGAACTACTTGAAAAAATTGGCGGAGAGGGTGGGATTCGAACCCACCCTTAACTCCGTAACTCATTGAATTTATTTCCCTTCTACCGACTCCTTTTCTGGATTTGTATCCTACTTGACAGCCATACGGAAATCAAGAAGAAAGATATCCCCCATTAGAAGATCCCTTAGAATCCTCCCAAAGTCATGTCTTCAATCCAACACGTGTCTTTTTACCAAGGGATAAGCATCTCTGGACTAATTTAATCGAGTCGTTACGGCAAGTAATACCAATTTCGCCGATTGCCGTAATTCATTTAACTAACTGTAATTATTGTTGTTTTAGGCCTGACCTTGGTGTTTAATGCGGGTCATTGGATGGCACATTTTTTATTAAATCACACCAAGGAGGAAGTCATGAGCAAGAAGAAGAAAACAGGCAAGCAGGTTTCAAGTGTAGAACTCCTAAACTTGAACGCGGATTTGGACAGTCTGAAGGAAATCGCCCCCAGTCTGGACAAAAAAGAACAAGAGGCAATTATAGGTAGGAATTTTTCCATCAAGTCAACCGCGAAAGGCAAACCGGAAAACCTACCCATAGAATCGATCAAGGACATCGCATACAGTTCATTCTCCAAAGGTAGTCTTATTGATATGCCTGAGGATGCTGATATCGACGTTCAGTCTAGGACATCGTTTCGAGGTAATGAAAGGATTGAGGTAACGCGACTCAGCTCAACGGATAAGTACATTCTCATAGCGGGGGATGTTGCATATTATCACGCCAAAAAGAAAGGTGAGAAGAATGTTCAGTGCTATGTGATTGGGACTACCAATTCATTATCTCAGGCATTAAATGAAAGAGCAAAAATCAGGCTCAAGGTTCATGATAACATTTCTCCGATTGAGAAAACCTTAGGAATGCATCTGCATATCCAATCGATGATAGAAGAGTTTGGTGGTGATGTGTTCACTAAACACGGCGGGGACAGGAAAAAGAAAGTTCGACCACCAGCTCATCTATTCATGAGTGAGGAGTACAATCTGGCTCCTTGGTCTGCGAGGGCAGCACTTTCTTTTGCAAATAATATCAGTACCACTGGTATCTTCTTACTTGCTAAGCGAAGAAGCAAGCTATCGTTCTCCAAAATGCATTCTATTAACGGCAGACTTAAAAAGACTCCTCTTGATGGAGACCTCCATAAGGAACTCAAGAGTCTCAAAGATGGGGGTAAAAACGAGAAACAGATATGTGATGAAGCTGGCAAATGGCTAGAGGAAATCCTCTCTAAACTTGAATCGAAAAAATCAGCCTCCTCGAAAACCTCCAAAACCAAGGATGAGAGTATCAACCAAAATCTTAAGTTTCTCAATGAACATATTCCGTCTTGCAGGAAGAATCTATCCGAATTGGAAAAGAAGCTAAAGGGGGATTTGAAGAAATTATCCGAGGAAGAAAGGGATTCCCTATCAGAGGTCATGAAAAAGCTTCTTAAGGAACTTTCACAGGTCCAGCGCAAAGTCTCCGAACTCCAAGGGCGGCTACAAACCTAGTGGTGTTGGGACGACCGAAGTGGGGAAATCAAGGGAGTCTTATCTAGAGATTCCCTTATTTTCCTAACATTTATTGACTGAAGACACCGATTTATTATGCATTTTTATGAACTACTTATAAAACCTAAAATAACTTCTAAAATATCTTCCATAAGTATTAGGCCGTTTTGATTCCATTATATTATATTTAAAACACTATTTTATTGACGGTATCTTCAGATATACAATAATAATATTCCTTAATAATTAATTTATTATAGGGGGAGACGATGAAAGCAGAGGCAAAACTGGATAAACTTGCCTGTAGCAGCGAAGGTGAGCCCATGAATCCGATGAATTACAGTAAACTAGATCTGCCAGAGTATCAATTCAAAAATATGTTTGATGCTATAGAATATTACAATGGTCATGACAAAGATAATTCAATACTTAATTACAAATATGTTGCCAAGTTTGTAAATATTTCAAACGAAAATTCAATTATTCTTTGTAATCAATGTATACGAAGATTATTACCAGCTTTTTACTTGATATTCTATGGTAGTTATCAGAATCCTCTTGAATTCAATGTTGTAGACAGGGTATTAGAGCGGTTTAGCATGTTATTTGGGATAAATTTTAGTCTTTCTCAGGTTCACCTTGCTCTGGACTTTATAAGTAAATCACCTATTGATTTATTCAAACGAATTTTGCTTGCCATAAAGCCAGGGAAAAAGGGTAGTCCGCGCGTTTGGCACAAGGACAGATTTGTCCCTCCGCCATTAACAATCAAAACTTTCGATAAGGATACACGTTACTTTGGTAGCCATCCTTCCATTATTACGGTGTACGACAAGTGGTCTCAACTTCGGGATAAAGGTATGATTCCTGAAGGTCAAAAAGGGGATATTGTCAGGGTAGAATTACGCACATTTGTACGTAAGTTGAACCGTTGGCATTCTCTACAGCGACCCGACGATTTAGCTGATCTGAACTTCTGCCACTTGGTCTACCCTACTCAGTTCTCATTTCTCCGGCCAACCAAGAGGCTGAAGAAACGCTTGCGGGCTGAAGGTCTTAAGTGGAAACGCCCCATCTGGAGACTTCGGGAAGATTGGGTGAACAAGCTGGGGATGCAGTCCTCAAACCTATTCTCGCATTGGCTTGAACCACACCCTAGGCTCGATCCTCTTGCCCGGCGTGCTTTGGACAACTTTAAGTGGTATGAAAATCCCGTTGGTTCTTCCGACCAGGAGAAAGCATGAAGCTGAAACTCAACAAGCAGCTCAAGGCGGCTATACTCTCCACCTCTCCGCGCATCTTGATCAACGCCGGCCCAGGAACCGGCAAGAGCACGGCTTTGGCGTGCAGGGCCATTCATGTCGCAACGAATCTCGTTCAGGGCAACCAGAGGGTGGCGGTGGTCACCTTGACCAACTACGCTGCGGGTGAACTGTGGAAGAAGATACTGAAGCTCTCCACAAACAGGAAGCTGAAACCCATCGTCGGTCCTGTTTCGACCCGCAAACTGAAAGATGCCATCGACTATGGAACCTTCCATAGCTGGGCCTGGAGGATTGCCAACCAGTACGGTCTCAACCGAGGGAAAGTCGTTGATCAGGGCCGGGAATTGGAAATATGGAAACAGATAATTGCAAAGGTGAAACCAGTCTGGAAGAAGGACGAGGAAATTCTGGAGCACCTCACCGACATCAACTCTTTGCGGAAGACACGTGGGAAAACGATCTCCTCCATTATCAAATCGAAGCATTCCCACATGCTAGATGATCTGGCTGCCGTAAAACGAATCATTCAACAAGCGGATAAGGAGATTACTGCACAAGGTCTAATTACCTTTGATGATATGATCTGCGGTTTCAATGAACTGCTTGATTCACCCAAAAAACTCAAATCTGTGGTTGGCACGTATCCCTATCTGATAATGGATGAATTTCAGGACACTACGTATATACAGTGGGAGATCGTCAAAAAGTTTCTCAAGACAAATATGTCCATCCTAGCTGCCGGGGATGATTCTCAGACCGTCTATGTATGGGCTGGTGCCTCGTTCAAACGTTTTGAAGACTTTCGCAAAGCTGCACACAAAACGAAAGAGTTCCATTTCACTAAAAACAGGCGTTCTACTAAGGAAATTGTTGAACTCAGTAACGCACTGACTTCGCAGAGTCGGTATGTGAATCCCAAAATCGCCACTTCTCCAACGAAGGGGAAAAAGCCGGTCGTCATCTGCAAGAAAGATCACAGACAAATTCACAAACATATTATCAAACAAATTCACAAGTACCACAAGATAAATGGAAGTTATAAGGGCATTTTAGTCAATTATCGGTTCTATATGGAAGCCAGTTATCTTATGCCTTTCTTGGATGCTGAAAGAATCCCATACCGTGTATTTGGGGACAAGAGCAGCCGGACCCGCCCAATCGTTAGATTCATCTTCTCGTTGATCAACATCATAGAAAAGAAGTCCACTGATAAAGATGATTGGATGACAGTACTCATGGCCTTGGATGGTATCGGGGCAGCGAAATGGAAGCCAATTCACCAATGGATTAAGAAAAACAACCCCATCCTTGGATCGTATACTGGAAATAATAAGGATGTGAAGAATTTTCTATCTGATATTGATGGACTTCAGAACAAACATTTATCTAACATAGATCTATTTTCTGGAATAGTGAAAATGGCTAGAAGTTTAATTCTGGAGCCAAGGCAGTTCAGACGACACGTTTTGCCAACCTTGTACTGGCTCTGCCATGAAAGCAAAAGTCCTTTTCTATATGATATTAGGCAAGAATATAATGATATGAGTTTTCCTTTGTACTATCCACATACTCAATCTCCTCCTTATCCTTCCTCCTATGTGACTCTTTCGAATATTCACCGCATCAAGGGTGGGGGTTACGATACAGTTCTGTTTCTTGGGGCAGACGATATGATATTCAAAAAATACAAATCTTTTATGAGAAAGGCAAGTTTGGAGTCTGAACTACAGTTGATGAACGTTGCCGTAACCCGGTCATGCAAGGAGCTATACTTTTTCTTTAAGGTTAAAAAGAAAGATTTCCCTAAGTCAGTACAAGTCGAGAACCCAGTACGATTCATTTGCTCATCAAAAAGGAATCTATACAAAGTACTGTGACTTCCAGCCCACTGGATATTTTTGCCCCTAGGGGCAAACCTATCCATTTGGCTTTTCCAGTTTACCCCCTTGTCTCTCCTGTTGGATTGATAACTCTCAAAACCTTTTCCCCAGGACAACATAAAAAGTATTACCCTGAAGACCTGACCGCCCTAAGGGCATTCTTGGTCTAACTGGTAGACACCTATAATTTTAGACATATTTTTCTCCAGAACAGCAATAAAACACGCCATAAATGTATACTGGTCAACTCAAGTAAACTGACAAGGAAATCCCTTGGGGATGACATGTCGGTTACCCTGACCGGACCGAAATACGTAAATGGCACCTCTTGTTCCTGAGGGAAGTATTGAAAAATATTTCCAATCAGGCCCCCATGACCGGAGTCGGTCTCCTTGGCCATGCCGGAATACCGTTTCGAGTTTTCCCATGGGCCGAATTCTCAGTTAAGAATCTGACCAACTCGCCCTCTGGGCGGTTTTGGTCCTCTGGTGATCACGTTCCAACCCCCTATCTCACTTACACGTTACAGAGACACCAGTAAACGTGTACCGGTCATCATGGGGTTTCTGGCTGAAATATCCTCCCTGGATAATCTAGCCGGTCCCCATGAAGACCATCACACGATATCGGTGTCACCGTCAATTCGGGAAAAACTGAAGAGATATTCAAACGGACCACCTGACCGTAATGGTTTCCCTGGTCAAGATGGTCAAGATGAATGACCCTTCGAAAATTCCCGCCACGCAACCTTCCCTACAGTGAGTAGCCCCCCCGTGTTGGCCGGCACGGCCAGGTTGGGGGGAGATTCCATCAGTCTCAGCGTGGCAGCGGTCCCCTACTCCCCGAAATAATCTCACCGCAAACATCCTATGCCAGGCTGACTTGGGAATCCTTAACCTTGAAGCGGAGAATCCTCTTGTCCAGCTTCTTGGGGTCGAGACTCCCATTCATAATATTCTTTGTCGGCTCCACCACCATGGCCTTCAGGTCCTCAGGGGTATTCAGCGCCACCAGGGGCAGCACAAAGGCCCAATACGATTTCTTGCCCCAAGGGCTTTCTTTGAGATCTTCACCTTCCTCGTTCCATTGCCAGAGCCACCCGTCCTGTAACTCGTATTTTTCACTCAACGCCGTGCTCAGCCGAAACTCATCCATGCTCCAACCTCCATCCCCTGAAAACATAACATACAGGAGGGCCTGGGGGCCTACGACTTCGCTTTCTGCTTTGTCCCAGAGTTTGATTTGAATGCCGAGATATGCGGTGGGTTTTCTGATCCCCTTCCTTTTTCGGTAAAGACCGTAATTCTGTAGGTATCCTTTCAATACCCATGGGCTTGACCAGTCACTCTCCTCATCAGCAAAGGTAACTTCCCGCAGGTCTTCGACAGTCTTCATTTCCTTCAAGAGAAGCTCGGAAAGCTTGTCGAGCATCGCATCGATCTCTTCTCCTGCCTTAACCAGGACTGCGGCTGCGTTGAAGAGGTTTTGTCCTTTCATCGTATTCTCCTTCCGATTTACCGTTGCGCCATCCAGAATCCGTTACGTTGGCCCCGATGAAACGCCCTGTCTTTTCAGGCCAGAGAATTCGGTGTGATGGGTTTCCAAAAAATCCGTTCCCCAGGTTCTTTGACTACCTCTGTCAACCAGTCAAAACCGGTGAAGGTGGTCAATCCCCTGCGCCCAAGAAATGACAACACAGAGTCCGCCCATAGGTTCATGGCTGGAGTGAATTTCGGGCGCTCAAAACGAAGGACATCAATGAGACCCCGCCACCCCAAACATACCAGTCTCTCCTGCCATTCCTTTTTCGGGAAACTCGTCTTTTTGGAAAAGGACTTCCCGACTTCCTCTTTCTCGTTTCCCACCTCCTTAACCAGGTAGACGTGGAGTGCTCGTTCTCGTTCCTTCCCTGACAAAGCCGCCCATTGGTTAACCAGTTGTGGGTCATGCGACAGGCGGGGCTCCCCTTTGATACCCCACTTGACCTCGAACATGACCGTCAACAAGGGCTCCCCTACACCCGCAAATCGGAAGATGATATCGGGTTCAACCCGGCCACTTTTTTTCAGGTTCTCCCAAAAGGAGATGGACAAATCAGACGGGGTTTCCTTTGGCCACAACTCCGGAGAAAACGGCAGCCATTTCCGGAAAAGCCGCCATACTTCTTGAACAGGCATAAAGGCGAGTGGACCGAACACGCAGCTTGTGATCTCGTCCTCACAGAGCTTGAGGTTCCGGTCTTTCCCATGCTTTGCGGCTAACAGCATACCAACCCCCTTTCCGTTAGAGAGTTCAGGTGTCAGACACACATATCCACTCATTTTCTGTCCCTGACCCCACTAACTACATCCTTGGGACTGATTTCTCAACTATTTTTCAGTCCATGGGAATGTTCAGTTCTCCCCCTGACTTTGTAATCATCTGCTTCAATGCGGAAAGGGGGAGTCTCGTGGAAATCAAGCAGTTGATCGGGGTGCGGATCAAGGAACTGCGTAGCAAGCGGGGGCTTACTCAGGAACAGCTTTCCGAAATGATGGGGATCAACCCGAAGTACATCAGCAGCATTGAGCGTGGGAAGGAAAACCCCACCTTGGACATCTTCATCAAGTTGGCTGAAACCCTGGAAGTGAGCATTGGTGCGCTTTTCCATCAACTCGAAACGGAAGATCCGGAAAAGCGTTTGGAGGCTATTCGGACCCTTCTTGATCAGGCTCCCTCAGACCGGCAGAGGTTAGCGATGAAGATCCTGTCCGCCATTCTTCAGTGAACAAAATTTCAGTCTGGCTTCCGTTGTAACTGAAGACGGACACACCCATTGGGTTGTGGGAGGCCTGAAGGGGTCCAGTTCTTCCCAGGTGCGATTCTGTTGTTAACCGTGGACGTTGTTATCTCAAAAGGTGATCACGAGAGAAAATCAGCGCGTTTTTTGGGAGGTTCTTTCAGGTGGGATTTTCTGTGGGCTTGAAATGTGTTTTTTTGTCAAAAGACCCTAAAAATGGCCATTTCAGGGCATTTTGTGTGCTAAGACACGAAAAACTGCCAAGAACCCTTAAAAGTGGCAAATTTGGCATTTTTTTGTCAAGTAATTACAATGGGTTACAAACACACTTTTTTTAGTCCAAATCCAAAATTTGTGTTTTTGGCCCCTTTTTTGGTCCTTCAGGTGGACTAATAAAACAGGTGTCATTCGAGTTACGTATAGCTTATCGAAGTCTGGAAATATGGCGAGTCCCGAAATCAGAATGATTGCATAGCTACACCTGAACGGCCGCGATAATGGGTTTGCGGGTTAAAGGTACCGATGATCGATCAAGTAAAAAGGCCATTGAAACTATTGAATTCCAACCGGCAAGAAAAACCAGCAAATCCGCTTAATTGTATTGTTAACCGTTTAATTTTCTTTTACCCCGAATATTTCAGCCTTTAAAGAACGACCGCCTTTAAATTTATCAAAGAAATATATATCAAATTCATTTTCTGTTGATTCCTCGGAGAGTATTACTTGTATGATGCCTTCATATTTAGCTATGTTTTCGGCACCTTCTTGTAGCCCAATTGGGGTTACAATTATTCCACCTTTAGCATCTAAATCAGAAATTCTATAGGCTAGACCACCAATTACTTCTTGAACAACTTTTCGAGTTGTTAATCTTTTACATTCAACGACAATGAAACCTTCACCATCTTGCAATATACCTTTTGCGTCTATTTCCCATTGGGTAGCTTTACCATCCAATTTTTGCTTACCTTCAACTTCCTTAAGTCCAAATTCCTCTTTGAATAGGTTTAAAAAATAGGCAGCAAGTTCCTCATATTGAAAGTACAATGGTTTATTCATGTTAATTTCCTTGACGTTTAACGCCGATGCTTACCGGCTGGCGGGTTTTTTCGTCAGTCGGGTAGATCATTTTGTTACCTGCTTGTTTTCTATTTTTCAAATTCATCAACCTCTTGATTTATTAGATTTGCCATCCTGCGAATGCTTTCAACTTCAGCACCTGAAAAAACACCCTCAGTGGTTGGCTCTTCTAGCTTTTCCTTATTGATGAGTTTTTTAATCATATTTACATATTTGAATTCAATTTCTTCGCCATTCTTGATTTCAACAACTGATATTTCATTTTCACTATTTTTTTTAAAACAAATTTTCATAATTACTCCTTGAACTTTTTCAGGTTATATTTTTTAACTCTCTTTTTTATCGAACTCTTTCCACCGTCCGTTTCATCTGCAATGATGTCTACAACAGACTTTTCGTTAATTGAGCCTTCAAGTGGATTAGATCTAATTGTGATTTTACCTTCACAATTTTCACAGAGAACTACATTTTGAGCATCGCCTAACATTGGTATTGTGGCATTGTGCGAAACTAACAATATCTGTTTTCTTGATTTGCAAGCTTTTAGGGCTTGGATTAATCCCCTGTTTATGTAGGACGTCGCAAGATTATCCTCCGGCTGATCAATAATGAGTGGGGCAATATCATCTGTTGAACCCAAAATCAGATCTAGGATTACAGAAGTCTTGTAGCCTGCACTAAGTGTATCGTAATCATGCCCTGAGCTTGTTATAATCTTAAATTTTTTCTTGTTCAATTGTGAGAATCTTGAATTCACAATCGCTTTGAACTCATCGTATGTATAAACTTTTGGATCTTTGTGTTTAAACTTATCTTTAAAGAGAGATTCAGGTGTGATCTCTTCAAAAGAGCCTATCTGGAAAGGCTGTTTTAAAATTCCATTTATTACTTCTAAGAACTTGTCTCTTGATAATTCAAAGTTATTTTCAATAGATAATTTATGGCCCATTGAAACCACTTCTTGAGTTTTAATTGTTTCTGAATATTCTGAAATATCTTTTAAAGATTTGTAGAATATGTTATTTAGTCTTGAATACTCTCTGACACATTCTATCAAGCTATCCATATTTTGTGTTTTTGTAGCCGACTCTTTATCAAGGTCTGTTTTTACTTTATCTATATTTTTCTTTTCATCTTGGATTATCTTCCGAATACGCTTTTCGTTTCTTGATCGCAGATTGGCTTGCGTAATTTCGGCCTTTAATTTCACAATCAATTCATGGTCATGTTCAACTAAAGGATTGTTATCAAGCAACTCATCAATCTCAGTCAAGGCTTCTAAATGCTGATCGTATACCGAATCACTATAAGTAAACGTCTGAAGCGTCTTATTGCCAGGGACAACATCCAATAAAGGATTTGCATCAATTCTTTTAACAATTATCAACCTTGATAAAGGAAGTATTGTTTCCAGTTTCTTTTGAAGGGATTCAATTCCTTCAACTGCTGAAACCAATCCGCCGAGGTGCTTTCCTAAGTCGCCAAGCCATTTATCAATTTTATTGTTCTGCTCTGTATCATCCGGAAATATTCTTTTCAATAATTCGATATCTGAAATTGAAGTATGTTTATCCTTCTGATCACAGACCTTAATTATGTAATTCTGATTTATATAGTGTGGCCTCAAATTTGATGGGTTTACTACCACCAAGTTTGTGACATCATAAATTGTTATTTTGTAAGGACTATCTGAGAAATCATTTTCAATCGCTCTATATATCGAATCTACCAATAGTGTTTTTCCACTTGATGAGCCTCCAATAATAACATTTAGACCGGGCGTCAAATCAATTGAAATATCAATGTTTTCATTATTTAACTTAACGGATTTAATATGCTCGTTCCAAATATCTGGTTTGTTGCCATATACAAACCTAGTAGCTTCTGACAGCGAGAGTCTTAATCCATCATATGTTGGAAGAGCAAGCATCCAAGTCGGCACAAATGGTGGCGCCTTCGGATCCTTAGCGTTCGGGTATGAATTTACATCATAATTGTCACTTGAGGTAATCAGATTTGTGAATTCATGGATTCCAAGTCGTTCAAAATAGGCCTTAATATCCTCAACCTTTTTATCACTTCTTGCAGTGAACCCATCAAAGTGGTTGTAATAGATATTTCGTTCTAATGTGGAGTCAAATTTTTTGTCTTTTGAAGTTGCAGTGTTGAAAGTGGAATGAGATTGCCCGGCATGTGGTAGAAGTAAGAACTCTTCTCCATCGAATGCATTGATGATGTCTTCTAATTTTGGTATTTCATCATCAGATGAAACTACTTTTTTTTTATATAGCTGATCCAATATCTTGTTCAAGCTATCGAGTTTGCCTTCTGTGATATTCTCAGTTTTAAAATAAATATGGCAGTGGTAAGGCTTAGATTCATCATAATGCCTTACATGGAGTTCAGCACCTACTAAGAGGTTATCAAATATTTTATCTGCCTTCAGATATACCTGAGTATTGATAGCATTGTGGTCTGTTAAAGAAATTAGGGATACAGAGTTGTCACTATAAACATCAACCTTTTTTCTCAACTTCTCCACGTCATAATTAGGGTCGAGTGATTGTGGATCACTTGACGTATGAATATGCAAATCAATATATACAGGATTCATCTTCCCTCTCCCTAAAAATAAAATTCCTTTCCATAGCCAGGTAACATTATTAATAGATGGAAGGTTTTCCACCTATACCCGCCCTATAGACGGCTATATTTTCCACCCTATTTCATATTAGCCGCAAAACCTGCAAAAATCGACCGTGGCTTTTCCACTTATTGAAAAGCCTGAGTATAACCTCATTGAATCCCGTGTTTTAGTGTATTGCGTCAGAATCCTCGCACCAATCCCAAATCAATGCTTACCATACAATAGTTGATCATTGCATTTTAAACGGCTCAGTTTTTACGTTCCACTAAAAAAAGAATCGTTGAAGGAAGCGACTGTACGGCACAAAAACCCGAGCGATGTTGTTTGTCCCTATAATAGATATGTCCGAAAGGAGAGTTATTGAGGCCTTCATTTAACGAAAATCAGTCTTATTAATAGTTTTTATTTGTTTGCCCCTTGAGATGTTTAAAAATTTGGTTGTATTCTCTTTTTTTCTGATTATGTTTTTGTAGAATGTAGTATTGCAAGAGATCAATTTATAACAAAAATACTGTTAATCGTTGTCTTCTTATTTACCTGACCAATCGATGCACTCCAAATCTAGTTCATTGACAAGGGCATCAATTGACTCTTGGGATGTTATACCACTGAATTGGCTTTCCAATTCATCACGAGCATCGTAAGGACCACCCCAGATGTAACTGTAACCACCTTCACTGGAATCGAAGGGGCAGTTTTCCACTGGGTTTTCAAAGTACCTAAAAAACCAGTTTTTCATAACAGCAATTTGATAGTTTTGACTGGCCTTACTTAGCTTATCAATAGAAATTGGCCATGTTTCGTCAGGATGAAAATATTTTGACGAATTTTTTCTCATAGTTCCTCTTCATGATTTTGTTAATCGGGGTTATGTTGTTGACTCGACTACATATTAAATTCCAAAATAATACGATTTAACAACCTTCATTCAGTTTTCTTACCAATACCCCTTTCCTGTATTGTTTTTCAGTAACTACAAAAAAACCCCACCTCTCCTTTCGAGAAATGGGGTTTCAGACGGCTCGGGTCATGGCACCCTCGCGAAGTCAGATTGTTTTCTATTTAATTGCTAGGGAATCATCAAAGAAGTCAAATCAGTATCCGGATACGGTTCAGATAAGTCAAGCCAAAAAGAACTGTTCCTTGGGCTTGTACCCTACACCCCGGAAAGATCACTTCCCCGCCTTCCGCACCCACTCCCTCAGCGATTCCCGGTCAAACCTCCATTTGTTCAACACCATCTTTGCCGGAATCTTCCCTGCCTTGGCCAGCTTGTAAACCGACCGCTTACCCAACCGAAGGTACTCTGCCGCTTCTTCAATCGTCAGAATGTCGTTGCCCTCGCCCATGGTCTCCTCCTTTGTTTAAATAAATTTGTGGATCTCATCCACCTACACTCTCGACTCCAATAACCATATTCCATTTTTCATAAAATCATCAATCTCTCCATTCTGACAAGCAAAAAAATGTGGTTTATTATAATTCTAGTGGACCAATTGTTTCTTTGATCCATTAGCCTGGAATACTTCTTTCAATTCATCTAAATCATAATCCGAATTATAATTCTCCAAAAGTAAATAATCAGGATCAAATATTTGAATATGACCTTCTACAAAACAGTACTCACCACTTATTTTGTATATATTCCCATTTCTAATGTCATCCATTATTTTGTCGTTCAAATCTTTGTCTCTAGGAAAAAAAACAAGCTCCAATTGAACTACACTACCAATAGTGTCCATGGCCTCCGTTTCTACATCCACTTGATATGTATCATTCTCAAAATGGTTTGATTCTACATTTTTTACTATTACAAGGCTCTCCATTCTTGATTTATTGAAAAATAAAACACGATCCATATCAAATGTCTCGCCCGTATCCTCATTTTTCATCTCAGCTTGAATTTGCATGATCCGCGGGGATTTGCTGTTTTTGTCTTTCTCCATATCCATCATATTCAAGATCACAGATGGTTCCCATTCTGTATTGGGGCTTATGTTGTTGTTTACACATCTATCGTTATTATAGATCAACATCTCCCTTCGCAGTCGAAACTTTCCTGGCAACGAACTGCTTCGAAAGGGCTCCACCTCCTCCAGTAAACCCTCGTGCTTCATGGCGTGCAGCCAACGATAGACCCGCCTAAGAGAAATGCCGCTGACTTTTGCGATCTCACCTGCGGTCACGGGATTGGGGCCAATAAACTGGAGCGCCCTGAAGAGGCGAATGAATAACTGAATCATTTTCCCCCTGGTCTTCTCGATCATGGTTCCTCCTTCTTTCAAGGGATTGTAACATGTGGGGGAGTGCCGGTCACCCATGTGGTGGGACCATTACACTGCCATTCTTTCCTGTTCTTCTTCCTGACCCCCTGATGCCCCCAAGATCAACTTCAAAACTTTTTCCACATCGCCTAAAACCCGAAGACAACCCTGAACCGCAGAGACTCCAGCCGTCTTGGCATACCCCTCTATGTAGCGGTGACTGTTGCCAAGGGTCTTGGATGTCTTTCCGACCAGAGAACAAAGAACGGCTGCGGAGAGTTCCGCAACTATCTCCTGCTTCCAGTCCTGTCCTAGTTTGATACCACCCAACACCCGGTCGTGAGCTGCGTGAGCGAGTTCGTGGAAGAACACGGTCTCTTCCGGTGTGGCAACGGCGATGCGTCTACTGCCGGGTTGATAGAACCCGTAATAACCTCGGTTCCCGGGTATCGCATCCAATGAGATTCCCCACTCTTCGGCCTTCTCGATGAGGGGCATGTTCGAAGGGAATTCCGGAGGTTCGTAGTCCAGGGGATCACCCTCCGTGTCCTCCACTCGAAAAACAGGCCGGCTCAAGAAACCGATAAGGACATCCCTTTCTTCTCCCCCGTCATCTTCTTTCTTAACCATTCGGGGAACCAGGATGTAAAAGGCTCTTGAGCCCTTCATGACCTTACGCCCCACACGGTTCCACTGTCGAATGCCTCGGGCATCACTGGTGCCGGCTATGTACATGAGCAAACGGTTCAACAGACTCCACTCCGATGAAGGGATGTTCGGGACCGGATAAAGGCTGTAGGTAATGGCCTCGGGGATATCCCCGTTTTCGAACCTTGCCAGTATCGACTGGACAGTCCTCTCGATTGTCGCTGTCATGGCGATCCTCTCCTTTCCATTTTTTTGTGGATCATGCTGGAGTTGGTACGGGGAAAAACAGGAGGGTATGGTTTGAAAGTATCAGGTTGAAGGTGTTTCAACGCAGGCGGCAATCTCCTGAAGGTCCGCCGGTAGAGCCTCTCGGTCAATCTGGGCGAACACCTTCTCCAGCACCTTGTCTGTCTCCCGTTTTACAAGACAACGCAGGTCTTCCACGGTGAGCGTTACGGTGTATTCCATTTTCCCTTCTCCTTTCTTGTCTTGAGGTTCTCGATCACCAGGTCTTGATGCCCGTTACTTCGGAGGCCTTCGGGCAGCCCCAGAATTCTTCCTTCTCGCAATCCACCTCGAATCCCGCCGAGACCCTGATCTCGCGAAGTTCTCGGAAGCTGAAGTATCCCCACTCAGCGTTCAGGTCATCACCCAGGTTAACAAAACCAAAGAAGGTGTCTTCCCCATCGAACTCCACCACCCACCAGTCACATCCGCCGATGAAGAAGTGCAGGTGGACGCGCTTCTCCGCCAATGGAATCTCCTCGGTTTCGTAAAGTCGCGGGATCTTCGAAAGCCGCTCATGCGTAGGTACGTTCCACATGCTCGCATCCTCCTTTCACTCAAAAGAACAAGACGAAATGTCGATGCCCCAGGGGTCAAGATTACTCTTGGGCGTGAATCCCCAGTTCAGCCATGCTCCACCCGCGAAGACGTTGGGGTGATGCTTCCGGTCGAACTCCATGAAACGCCGACAGATGAATTCACATAGGGCGTAGCCCGCCTCGGGGTGACCATGGACTTTATTGATAGAATCGAAATCCGGAATGGCCAGCCGGTAGAGGTCGTACACGACGTCCTGCTGATGGTCGTGTCGTTCGAAGATCGCCTCTATCTGCGCCTTCAACTTTTCCGCGTCTTTGACCCTCGTAGATTTCTCCCATTTACTTCTCAACATGCTTCTCCTCCTCTCACCGGGTAGTCAGCGGTTACACAGGGAACAAATGATGTCGGGCGTCTTCCCGTTCACGATCACGATGTCGTTCCCCAGGTAGCAGCCGAACGTGACACAGTGCCCGCAATCCAGCTTGAACTTCCGGCCCTGTAACTCCAAGAACACCTGCCTGAGCGCGTCTGCACACTCACACTCTTTTTTTTGAACACGGCTTCTCCTCCTTTCGTTCCATGAGATGTGGCCTCAGAATTTCGTCCACCACCTTTGTCATAGGCTTCCTTTTCTTTTCGGAAAGCCTGTAGAGAAGGGGAATCAGGTCCTCCTTGATTTTCGGTGAGTACATCCGACCTCCTTTCTTTGAACGTACGAATCCCGCCAGCGGTATTTTTGACAATCCCGCCGTAAGGGTTTCCTTGGGATGTGCGTTGGGTTTTAGGTCCTGGTTTTTAAGGGAGAGCTTTGGTGGGTGGGCTTTTTACGGAAATCACTCCTTCAGAATTGTGAACCGATCCTCATCGGGAACGAGACCGAGACTTGAGCCGCTGTCCCACTTCACGAAGACCGTCCCGGTGTCGTCCACGAACACTACCTCGCCTTCGGCCCCTGGCTTGAGGTTCGTGTAAGGATCACTCGTGAAGTCCAGACGCACCCGTTTTCCGATCAACTCCTTCATTCGTCATCACCTCCTTTCTCGTAGAGTCCGTTCACAGCTTCCACCGCTTCCTGGGCCGTCACATCCGCATACACCGTGGTCGTCGTAACGGAGCTGTGACCCAACTGCTTCTGCACCAGGCGGAGGTTCTTGGTCCGCTGATACAGGAACGTCCCGTAGGTATGCCGGCACGCATGGATGGAATACACCTCCGGCAGCCCGGAAATCTTCAGCGCCTCCTTGAAGCAGTATTGAAGGGCTCTGGTGGAAAAAAACTTACGGTGGCTTGAAACAAGCAGGTGGGCTTCCTCGTCCAAGGGTTCTTCCAACGTGCGCTTCCACTGAACGAACTCCCCCAGGTGGCTGACCAGGGCTTTGGAGATGAATACGTCCCGAGTCCGGTTTCCCTTGCCTGTCACACGCAATCTCGCCTCCTTGACGCCGAGGTGAAGGTTCCCCATACGGAGTCCGGCGATTTCCGACACCCGCAGTCCCGCACCGAGAGCCAGGTCAATCGCCATCCAAAATCTTGGCCAGGTCGTCCGTCCCTGTTGAAGATCGGCCACGGCTTTGTCCTGAACCGCCCGCCGGAGCTTCCGTACCTCGGATTCGGAAAGGTACTTCTCCCGATCCAACGTCCATTTCCTGTGAAAGTTCAAAACATAGACCCTCCTGTTTCGGTATATTACGTATTTCATAACGGATATTTCATAATACCCAAGGGTAATGCCACGCAATATTACAGATATTGTGTAATATATGTAATATTCATGCTTCCAATTCCTTCTTTAACCTGTTAATTTCACACATGATTTTTTCGAGTTTTTCCAGGATTTGAAACCTCCTTTTCCGCATTTGGAATAAAGTATACCCCTCTTCAGACATGTGCTTCACCCTTATGGGGTATCTCTTGTAGTCCAGGGCAATACAGTAAAATGGGGTGAGGATTTGTCTTGGGGTTCCATAATAGGGCCATCCTAATTTCTTCATTCGTGCCGCAACCTGACTGAACTGAACAAATCCGCTCTTGCTCCACAACACAGGTCCACAATCAAAGGCGCACATCCCGTATCGGTTCCAGGTCATTCCACTTGAAAGAAAAGTCCCGTAAGAACCCTCCGTGAATCCGGGCAGCTTCTTGTTTAGTGACCGAACATATTGCAGCTCCAAGGGCTCACCGAAGCGGCACACGTTGACGATTCGATTTCTTATGCCAGTCAAGGTGTGCCATTTTTCCGATTCATCCAAAGCCCACTTTCCGCGCTCCAGTATGCCGTCATCATTTTCCCGTTGGTGAACATTATCAAAGAGCAGCTCATGTGGACCTATCTTCATCCAATACCAGTTCAGGATAGCGTTCTTTGCACCATAGAATTGATTGTTATTCAAAAGCCAATGGATATTTTGCCGAATAAGGCCCGTATTTAATGACAATCTATTTTTAATGCTGGTGGCCATATGATGACCTCTTGGCGGTTCTCCCTTTATTTCGAATTTGGGAACTCCTTGAACAACGGAACCAAATGGAGACTGGGAGAATGACCTACCGTATCGGCTGTTCACCACATGGAATCTCTGCTGATCATCCCATAAAAAACGAGACATCATTTTCTTGCTAGGTGGTTTCATGTAATCAATAGCCCATTTTAAATATATTACTTTCACAAGAGCAATATCCAGTTCATACAATTTCCAGAAATCGGTTGTTAGTTCCATTTAAACGCACCTATCCATTCGATATAATTCATCGCTTCATTGAATAATTTTTAGCTCGGTTTGAATAATATTGTCTAAGTGAGGTTTTGTGATAAGAAAAACAGTTATAATAGGATCGTTACCAAAAAAAACGATCCTTTCGCTATATCATATTACTGTGTTGATATAATAGGGTATTCTGGTTTATTAAACAAGCATTGAGATACTTTTTAGGTATTATATAAAAATCCAAACCATTTTCATAATTGAAAGTCTAGCAGCATGTTTCTTGAAAATTGAAAGTACTGCTAAGTTAAATCTATACTATATATATTATTCATTTTATATATTCTATATTAGTTTAAATATTAACATATTTTTGGATACCTGTCAAGATAAATGTTATTTATTATCTATTTATTATTAATATAAATTGTAATTTCTTCAACACCATGCACAGCTTTCGTTTTGCATTTAAACTAAAATAGACTAAAGTGTGAACCATTCACATTTAAGCGAAAAAACTATTTATCATTATTTTCTGGCTCCAATGTATAATTTATAATTTGTATTGTAGATTCCATGGGCAATTTATACAGTTACATTCATAACTAATTAATATTTATCTCATAATTAAATTCATTAATGCTTCGTAAATCTCTTCCTGTATATCTTCATCAGCGGTGCGCTCTTTCACCAGTTTTTCAAACTGTTTGTTTCTTTCCACAATATATTGCTCATAGGAAGCCAATACATTCTTGCATTCAGGCTCTTCGTTTGGAATACGAAGCAGCCCTCTATGTCCTTCTTTACCAAGCTGACACACCAGCGAAACCTGGCAAAAATTTTTCATCTTTACTGCGCCATAGCTCTTTTTGCCTTTTGAAAATATAACTGCATTCTCCGTGAACATGTCTTTGTATGGCTCAGGATTCCCTTTATCGGGCAGGTCATATACATCAAAAGGCATATTTGTATCGAAAAAATCATCGGGATATTTTTTGATAAACTCAGGATTAATTGCTTCGATTTCTTCTAGAATCTGTACTGCTATTTCCATTGGTTTAGCTGGACCACGTCTTTTTGACTTATTTTTGTTTACTATAGCCTTTTCTTCTTTTTGTCTCGTGTTTTCATAAAACTCTTTAAGATAATCATAGAGTCTTACTAATATATCCTTGCGCTCCCTCTCAGATAAAACACCCATCATGCAAAGAACTGCATCATCAAGTTCCCACCTATCTTCCATATCCAACTCAGAGATATCCGGAAACTGCTCTAATTCGTCTTCCCTGCCAGTTTGTAAGTAAGTCATCCTTTTAAGTCTTCGTTTAGAAATAAAACTCAATGGTTCCCTGTCTTTAAGTTTATTGAAAGCCCTTTTGACATATTCTAGATGGTTCTTATCTGCTTGCCTAAAATCAGGAATTTGCATCATATTAACATCTATTACTTCTGTTTTAAGATTTCCTTCAACCCCCACTGATCTGCCGTACTGATGTTTGGCAAAAACTATTATTGTCGAATTCAAGATGCCAGCGATCACAGCTTTATCGATGTCACTAGGACCAATAACATTATAAAGGTTACAATTACATTGCAGATTATATGGGTTGGAAGCTATTATATGCCTATATTGCTGTGATTTAGGCCAAAATGCATCACCTCGTCCATGTCCTGTAATATCATACCATTCTCTATTGCTTGAGACTCTAGCAGAACACGTTTCTCCCTTATGATATCCTTGTTTTTCTCCCCATAAAATGTAATCAAGAACGTATGTCCCTTTGAGCTCGTTTTTTTTCTTATTCACAAGCAGTATTTTTCGGCTACACATCTGCGGATATACAACATATCTGTCAATTTCCATCAAGCTATGAACTTCATCTTCAAGATATATAGCTTCAATAGTATTAACTTGCTTATACTTCTCCCCGCACTTAACTATACAAACTTCTCGATTTTCGACCATATTTCTCGGAACATTGAACCTTTTCTCAAATTTGAGAGGCTCCGAATAATCTTTTAAAGCCTCATATGACATATCTATCGGATAGAAAAACGCATCTTTTCCGCTCGTTATTCCTCTGTTTATATCTAGGATTTCAGCAAGTGGAGCAAATTTATCTCCAAATTTATCAATTATCTCAAACCACAGGTCTGAGGCTCTTAAAAATACCCCCCATTTTCCGCCAAAATACTTTCCCTTGCTCACATGCGAATCTTGGCCATCGTCATTTTTGTTCTTTCCAAGGATTTCACCGAGCCTGACACCCTGCTCCCACAAATTTCTCTGACGGACAAGTCTGATCCTGTATTTGTCATTCATTGCATTCTGATCAAGACTCAGTATTTCATTTCTGAACTCGTCTGCAACTGTGACACTACTCACAGTGGTGCCGTCATAAGGAAAGATTTCATTCAAGGGCTTGCGCAGCTGAACGAACCGAACAGTGTTTTCCATTCTTGCATCTTCGTCTGTCTCTCGTTTCAATATCGTCACAGCGGTTGCGACCCTTGCTCCGATAAACCACGGCTCGATTATGCTTTCAAAGACTGCAATTATTCTGAAATTTTTCAGTAGCCATTCTTGTAGCTTGAACCCATAATCAACATCAAGCCACTGGCTGGAAGTAAGAAGGCAAAGATAGCCATCTTCTTTTATGAACGTTGCAGCGTGAGGCCAGAAATAACAGTGGAGGTCGCTTCGCCCTGAAAGGCTTAGATCTGACCATTCATCTGAAGTTACTTTTGCGTAGTATTCTTTTGTCCCTCGCTCGATTTTCTTTTTTTTCTTTGAGCGTCTTATATCCTCTTGTCTGACATAGGGAGGGTTGCCTATAACAGCATCAAGAAGTGGGATTTCAACTTCCCTTTGTTGAATTTTTCCCATCCCCTTTGTTTTGAATTTCGAACCCTTGTGGTGATTAGGAAGTCTAAGGAATGTTTTGTCCGGCTTTATATCGAAAAAGTCGCTTCTTGCTATCTGAGGATAATTCTCATCGTCTATGAGGTCTTTTGTTGCCAGGTTTATAGTTGTAAGGTGGGTTGCAAAATTGGAAACATCTATCCCGAAAAGGTCAAGCAGCCTTTCACCATGTTTTCCAGCAGGCTTTAGTTCTTTCTTTCGGGCATAGGCTCTCACAAGGAAGGTTCCGCCACCGCAGCCTGGGTCCATTACTTTTTCATTACCGTCCATAATGCAGAAGCTATTTACCAGGTCAACAACCTCGGGACGGGTGTAATACTGTCCATATTTATGGCGCTCTTCAGGAGCTATAAGGCGCTCAAAAATGCTTCCGATTACCTCATAATCAAGTCTTGAGAAATCAAACTGATGAATCTGATTTAAAAATTCCCGCAAATGAACCACTGCACTATCAGACAAAAACGGTAAAACATTTCCAGTTTCATGGTGATTCATCCCGAAAACTGTCTCATAATCACCTGTTTCGTCTTTAGCTATGGCAAAATAGCTTTCAAAATGCAGTCTTAAATCATCGCCTTTATCAATATGATCTGGAACAATAATCCTTTCAAGGCGGTTTGAGTATCTTTTCAGCATCGCCTCATAGAAAACAAGCTTATTAATCAATGCATAACAAGAAAATTTTGCTGCCCTTTCAAGATTATCAGCTATGTCTCCGGGGTCATCAGAGATAAGCCAGCCTTGCTCTTCTCTCATCCATCCATCAAGTTTACTTTTAAACCTCTTGTTGTTATATCTCTCTACAAGTTCCTCAAGAGTCAGGTTGATCGGCATTTGGAGTGATGACTCTAGCAATTCGATAAACTTTTCATCCGGTGACTTAAGTCCAATCTGTATTTTGCCTCTTAGGATATTCTCAAAATCTTCAAGCAACATCAATAGCCATGTCTTAATTTCTCTTTCGACAAGTGGATGGGAGAGTTGTTCAGCACGAGTTATATTTGTCACAGACCAGCTTTTATATTTTCTGTCCTTGGTTTCTGTCTTAATCGGAAAGGATTCCCAAAGCACGCACTCATTCACATTCCAGGTAAAGAAATAATCTGACTTGGCTATTTTAGCTTTTTTTCTGGCATCCTGGACTACGGCTTCATTGTATGGAGTACCGCCGTCAGGACTGAAAGGAAGCTTCACTTCACCTGTGAGGACAATCCGCTTATTGTTATCAAGGATGGTGAGGTCTCTTCTTTTTTGGGAACCTACAGTGCGTCTTTCAATTTTTGCCTCGGAGAAGGGCAGGTCTTTATTATTGGCAAGAATCTGGTTTATCCAGCTGGCGACGTCTCCCGTAAATTCCCATTCGGTTTTAGGAGCCTCCATTGGAACCCTCTTTTGATGTGGATTCAATATGGTAAAGGTATCAAAATTACCATGAGTAGTTACACTTTCACAACCCAATCTTAACGACACAAAGAGTACGACAATTCTGAAAGCAAAAACGGACTCCGGGTATTAGCATTAATTTCGGATTTACATTTTTTCTCTGAGACTGTGTCATAGATTTGTATGAATGGAGAGTAGTTATGTAATTATTCAATCAATGACTGTTCAAGACCAGATCTTCCACTAAAACCAGTTCAGCGATCCTGTCGTATCGGTCAACATCAATCTCCACCATCTAGGCGGTTTTCCCCATGACCTGAGAGGACGTGAACTGCTGGGCGTTCTGCCAGAAGTATTGCATCATCTCCGGGGTATCGATCCCATAAATCATTCCCCTGACCTGCTCTCCGTTGCGGGTGACAGTGATCGTGTCTCCGTCCGCGACATGAACAACCTCGCTGGTCCAGGCAGCGTAGGTAAAGGGAATAATGGTTAGAATGGGATGTCATCTTCTGTTTCGTTCTGCGTACAGGAATCTTCGATCAAATTTATACCCTCAAATACATTTAAAACTCTTCTCGTAATCCTGACTAATTGACTAAAGGTAATTACTTCAATTCTATGAAGATGGGCATTATAGTTTCGTAATGCTTCCTGGTGATATTGATTTCCATCTTGTCCGATAATAATTTTTGCACGTATTTTAAGAGCATCGCATTTATCTTTACTTAGTATTGAATCTCTGTTACGTTCAATTTCTGATATGTAGCTTATCACTTGCCCAACTACTGGTGATAGCTTGGATGAAGCATAGTAGCTTTCATGTGCCTTATCAAAAAGAAAGAGAGGTTCGCTAAAGGGTGTTTTGATTTCTATAACCTCTAGATAGTTATCTGATGTCCTTCTTAGCATAAAATCCAAATTATCATCACGTGTCCAAGTACGCCTGTCAAGAAGTTCACTATACTCACTGCCGAACATCCATGGATTTTCAGATAAAAGCTGCTGAAAATCATTTTCAAGATTATGTCCTGATTCAACAAGCAATTTAAGTCTTTCGTATGCTTGTTTATGCTTTACAAAACGTGCAGCAATCTCAATATGCTCTAATGTATTAGGATCGCTTTCCTGAAATGATTCAATAAATACATCTAAATATGAACTTGCATCTTTGATACGTGGAATAATAAGCTTTATAATCTCAATCATATCAGGAGATGCCAAATTCGGTACAATATCAATTAGGTTCTCAAGTTTACCATATTCATTAGAACTAATAATATGAAGTTCACCTTTTGCAGTTGCTAACTTTCCCTCCATATGAGCTTGTAAGAACCTAAAAAGCCTTTCAATTTCATTAGGTTCTTGACCATCAAGCCATATCGATTTCTCAGGCTTGTAGAACCAACCTTCCTTTTTTCGATTAATACTATCTATTCTCAGTGAATAATGGTGTGATTCTCCAGCTTCAGGATCCATGATCTCAAATAATGTAGCAAGTCGAAACGAACGAGGACCTTCTTTAATAACAATTTGTTCCGTTTTCCCAATATTTGGGTTTTTAAATGATTCTCGTATCCTTACTTTAACATCATCGAGTGTTGAATCTGGAGGCAAACTCATACTAAATTACCCCTCTGCAATAGCGCCTGAGAGCCCCTGATGGGCCTACGGTAGGGATTCACAAGCCTCCCCATCTCCATTCCCATCCAGTCGGTAAACATCGTTTCCTGTCACCCTGAGACAGTGCTCATAACACGCCTGGGCCTCATCATGAGTCTTGAAATCGGAGCAGCTGTAAAGATCCCCTGAGCAATCACAAGGTCCCTTCATCAACCCAGCAGGAGCCGGCGAAACCGATTTCTTCTCGCTTCCCCCATGCCTGTATTCCCAGGGAGGAATCACATTAGGATTTTTCCAGAGTCCTCTCCGGTTTTCTCGTGCCCGCACCTCCAAGTTTTTCCACTCAGCACAAAACGACTTCTTGCAGTACTGACCATAGACCCAGGCATAGCCGTATTCGATCAGGTGCTGGTTCAGGATCACATTTCCAACGGAAACCAGGCCCACAACTCTGCCGTACCGGTCAACATCAATCTCTTCCACCTCGACGGTTTTTCCCATGACCTGAGAGGAAGTGAACTGCTTGGCGTTTTGCCCGAAGTATTGCGATGTTTCGGGCGTGTCGATGCCATAGAGCCGAATTTTGACTTTCTCCCCGTTGTGACTGACTGTAATCGTATCACCATCAGTAACATGGACGACTTGGCCGGACCAGGCGAAACACGAGATGGGGAGACCAATAGTCAGTAGACACAGCATTAGTGAACAGACACTCCCCAGTGTACGCCTTCTCACGTTGCCTGGTCCCTCATCAGCTCCAAAGCGATTCCCACTACGATCTTCACCCGGTCATAAATCAACGGATCTTTGCTGGCCCTCGACCCCGCCACGTTGAGGACTCTGATATGGTGCGCCTTGATCCACCTGGCGAGCATCTCGGCGGATTCTGACGGCAGTGTCTTATCCAGATCAATATGGAGAAACGGTTTGGATGCCTTGGTTGCGAAATCAGCGGTCCTCTTGGAGCCGCCAGTGAGATCCCCATGCGAGAAAATGACCGTGCCATCGGAATCGAGAACGTTCTGCTGGGTGCGCTTCAGGTAGTCCTTGGATGGCATCTCCTGGAGGTTGTATTTCTCCGGTAAGGGTCCAGCCTCAGTCAGGCGTCCCTTCGGTATCCATCCCCCATGAGGAATGCCCATTTCTATGGCCGCATCCAGTGCTGCTTGGTCGGCTCCTGTCTGACCGCCGCTGATGATTTTAATGAACATATATTGCCTTTGGTTAATTCTTGTCAATTTTAGTTTATCGAATCATGGAATCCACGAGAGGACTGAAAACGCCGACATTCGATGGAAATACCCGAAGGTTTTGATAACCGGATTAACAGGTGTGTTGCCAATTCCGGTTCATTAAATTGTTATGAGTTTTCTACTTCATGTAAAAAAAACTTATCTAATTTTAAAAGGGTATCAACATCTTGTTTTTTTAGAGGTATTCTTTCTTCAAAACAGAGTATAAACGACTGAACTGTTGACCAAATGCTAGATTGAAAAGAAATAGCCATTTCATACAATTCTCTATAATTGGAGCTCATAGCATATTCAAATTTATTAGAAACAATTTTTCTATTTTCAATTACAGGCCTATATAAGGTCATTACTATCCCTGTGTATGTCGGATGTATTGATTTTGAATTTGCTTGATATAAGTCATACATAGATTCTTCATGTGCTTCTTCAATATCTTCGCCCAATAATTGCCCCATTGCCTTTGAATTTGCTTGACGACATTTAAAATGTGATGGTGCAATATTTTCTTTAAACCATTTCAATAAATCCTGATTTCCTTTTTCAGTCGTTTCTGTATTTAAAAAATATTCGGCTAGATCGATTGTTTCATCTATCAATCGGCGGAACAATGCACTATTTAAAAAGTTCTGTTCCAAATTAAAACATGCCATATGAAGTAAATTAATAACTTTTGCATTCAAGAGATAGGCAGCGGCCAAAGCTGATTCGTTATTAATTATGTCAATATCATCTCTATAAGAACTATGGATATTCTCTAAAACCATAATATGCCTTTTATGCTGCTGTAATATTTCCTGCATGCGAGATTTAAATTTTAAACTTTTTCCATCTTTTTCATCCTCATTCCACCTTTCAATGAAGTTGATGAATATGTCTTTAGAGGTGTTTTGGACAAGTTCACTATATGCTAATTTTTTAAATTCTTCGTAAGAGATGCACGGTTTCCCATTTATATTATTCGTCAAGTTAAAGAAACCTCTCTTATGCCATTCATAAAATTTTTCAGGCGATATCCTTAGAATAAAGATCACATTTTCGACACGGATAAGGATTTCTTTTCTTGATTTTTTATTCATTATCAGACTCATATGGGCAAATCAGCCGCGCGGCTTTTTGCGTCGGCTGAATTTGCATGGTTATACGTTTTTAGTCCAATCTCAGAAATACTGACGCTGTTCCATCCTTTTTTATATCCCAGTATTTTGGATTCGTTGGAAAAATTGCACCATTGTTAGTTTTAAAATCAAAGATTTCCTTCTCAATAATTGAAAGGTGTTTAAGATTCTGTTGTGCAAGTTTCCTAAAGTCAATCTTTGCGACCGTCGGATTCATATGGTGTATATCATTCCGATAGCTTTTCCAAATTTTTATTGAAGCGTTTCCACAATCAGTTGAAATGATTTTCTTTTGTGTCAATTCGTTAATGAGGTCTTCAATTGTTAAAGCGGTGCCATCGGTCTTATTCTTTTGGATACCATTTCTTTCAGCCACGAATTTTATTATACCTTCGTTGATAGCGTGACTCATCATCACAGCACCAATGAAATACCCATCGCGATAAAGGTAAATACACTCGGATGATGCAGGAGCAAAAAAGTGGCCCCCAATGATCCCTTGATGCTCAATTTCAAGATATCGGTCGATTTTTTCATCTATCATACTTTGATAATGGGATTCGATGCTTTCCCTTATCCTTATCCTCTTCATTTTTTCATTGGGGTCCATGTGATTTCTCGCATAAACAAAAAATTCACAGGCGCCTGGTTTTTGGCGTCCTGTGGAATGACGTATTGGACATTGCTTTTATTAAATGATAATCGAATTTCATGCCAAGACTAAGACTATGTTCCGAGAGTATTTCTTTTATTTCATACAATGTTTTTATACCCACCCCACGTAATTTTAGTAACTCGTTTTCAACCTTTAAACATAGTTCAGCTAAAGAAGCCATATTATATGTTGTAAGGATATTAATAGTTCGTTCCGAAAATCCAGCATCATTGATACTTGTCTTAAGAGCTATTTCAAGATCAATGTTTATCTCACGAAACCATTGTACTACTGTTTCTAGAGCATACATACATGGTCGAGCATATGCTTCATTGATTTCCTCGTACTCGTCTTCTTGGTCATGAGCGATAAAATTACCATAAAATTGTATTGCACGCATCGGAGTTAGTATCCCTTTGGGAACGGTTCTATTTTTAGCAAAAGTGGATAGCAAATTTTCGAGAGTCATTGTGTTTGGCGTGTCAGATATTTTTGTAGAATATCTAAATTTACATATAGCCTCTGTTGTCTTACGAGCCAATAAAATTGCTACTTCGGGGTCTTTTTTATAATAGGATCTAATTTTATCATATAACCTGCGGATGTTAAGATATGATTCAACTATATTCATTGTCAATTTCTCGCAATTTGTCCAGCAATAATTAGATTGAACAGCATAAGGTGTGGGATTTCATATTTCTGCCCATATAAGACACCTTCATATACTCAGTAAAAAAGGACTTAACTCATTGTGCTGCATCGCATTTCCTTTATCCGACCCATTTAGCTCGGCATGTTATGCGGATCGTCATAAAACACCTCTCGAAGTCAGTACACAGGACTCCGTGCACTGCACTTTTTGTAGTGGGAAGTGAGTGATTCCGATTGTAGCACTGAAGGCCATCGAATTCCATATTTACCCTATCTATAACATAATATTATCATGGCTCTCCCATGAAAACGAACCCTCCCCAGTACAGGGGATTCCGGGTGCCGTAGCGCGCTTCCACCGTCTCCATCTGCTTCAACGCCGCCTGCCTCAGGGCCTGGCTCCGAGTCATCCCTCCGGACAGCATGTTCTTGTAGAAATCGATCATGATTTCCTTGGTCTCTTTGTCCGGCACGGACCACATGCTCATGACCAGGCTCCTGGCTCCGGCTTGGGTGAAAACTCGGCGGAGACCGTACACCCCCTCTCCGCTCTTGACCTCCCCGATGCCGGTTTCACAGGCGGACAACACCACCATGTCGGTCCCTCTCAACCGAAGCCCCAGGATTTTTTCCGCCGTAAGAATGCCGTCGCTCTTTTCCGGATCATCGGACTGGAGGGCGCTGTTGGCCCCGGCAAGGGCAATGCCGGAGCGGAGAAGGGGATTCTCCAGGTTCACTCCCTTTACAGAAGGCATTGGGGACGCCACTAGATCAATCCCTCTGTCCTCATTCCTGACAAAAGAAAGGTCCACATCACCCAGGAAAAACCCGTGGGTGGCAAGGTGAAGGATTCTGGGGGCTTCCTTCTTTTGCCTGAGCACCTCTTCCAATGCCTCCTTGCCAGTGTACAAGTCCGCAGATTCTCCTAGCAGTCCCTGGATGGTTTCCACTTCTTCTCGTGTGCCCGGCAATCTCTTGAAACGTAAAACCTGCATGTCCGATGAGCGCCTTCCTTGCTCATCCGGCATGTTTTGGGCAAGGTCCAGCCCCCTCAGGGTCTCCCCTTTCTCCTCAGTCCCTAGGTCAAAGTCCGGGTCTCCCATGAGCAGGGACCGACCTCCTTTTTCCGTGATCTCCCCGAAGCCAATGATGTCTCTTCCCGCGGCAAGGTAGTTGAACGTATAGTCCTCGATCAGGAACCTGCCGTCAGGGCCTTTCAGGACCTCAAACGGTATAAGGTTCAGGTTGCCGTCCGGGGAGATGAAGACCTCCCTGACCTCACCGAGGGACTTCTTCAGCGGCCCGAAAACAAGGTCATGAATCCTTCTGGATGAGTCCATGCCCTTCGGGGGCTTGAGATCATTTTTCGTTCTCAATTCCTCCTTGAAACGCGCCACGGCCCTGTCGATCTCCCCGGCATCCCCCAGGTCGACCATCTCCACCATGTCCCCTGTACCCGCATGGAGCACAAAGGTAAGGTAGCGGGCAGGGAGCCATTTCTTGTCACCTGGCTTCGCCGTGAAGTTGAAAACGCCGTAACGAACAAATTCCAGCAGCACGGTGTTTTCGGGAAGTGTCCGGGCTACCTTTGTGGTATCTGCATTCTCGACCTTCTTCTTGAGAGCATAGGCCTGACTGAGCGTTCTCAGTTTTTCTTCCAAGGCCTTCTTGGCGGTCTCCAGTTCCGCTATTTTTTTCCGATACTCTGCCGGGTCATCGTCTCCCACCCCTCCGAAGATCAGTTGTGAAAGCCGGCCCCTGATTCGAGCCAGTTCCTGAAAGGCATTCACAACCTCGGGGTTATCCGAATAGACCAGGGCATCCTGAAAACGCTTCTGGGCCTCCAGGATGGCCCCTTTCCTGCGGAGCCACATGTTCATGGCATCTTTTCTGACCGAGGGGTCCTCCCGTAGATGCAGGGCCGCAAGACTGATGGCCCCGTAAAAATTGCCCTGTCTCGTGGCAAGGAATATGCTCTGCCGTTCTTCAGAGGCAAATCCCATGACCTTTTCAATAAGCTTCTCATCTATACCCTGGCTGCGGATAGACAGGGTGTGCCCTTTCCTGAAGTGTCCCTGGGAGGCATAAAAGCCTGTCAGATTGTTGAGGCTTGTGGCCACGTCTGGGTGATACGGACCGAATGCCTTCTCCCGAATGGCCAGAGCCCGCAGGTGTAGAGGCTCCGCTTTGGAGTAATCGCCTAAGGCACAGTAAATGTGACCTAGGTTGTTTAGGGCCGTAGCAACACCTGGGTGGTCCGGACCGAGGGCTTTCTCCCAAATTGTCAGGGACCGCTGGTACAGAGGCTCCGCTTTGGAGTAGTCACCCAGAGAATAGAAAAAACTTGCCAAATTATTAAGAGTTAAAGCAACACTTGGGTGATCTGGACCGAGGGTCTTCTCTTTGATGGCCAGGCATCTCTGGTATAAAGGCTCCGCTTTGGAGTAGTCCCCCAAGGTCCTATACAGCTCTGCCAAGTTGTTGAGGCTTATAGCCACATCTGGGTGATCTGGACCGAGGGTCTTCTCTTTGATGGCCAGGGACCGCTGGTATAGAGGCTCTGCTTTGGAGTAGTCACCCAGAGAATTGTACAAAATTGCCAAATTATTGAGGCTTGTGGCCACATCCGGGTGATCTGGACCGAGGGCTTTCTCCCAAATTGTCAGGGACCGCTGGTACAGAGGCTCCGCTTTGGAGTAGTCACCCAGGGTCCTATACAGCTCTGCCAGGTTGTTGAGGCTTCCCGCTACACTTGGGTGATCTGGACCGAGGGTCTTCTCTTTGATGGCCAGGCATCTCTGGTATAAAGGCTCCGCTTTGGAGTAGTCACTCATGGAGGCATAGAGGGATGCCAGGTTGTTGAGGCTTCCCGCTACATCCGGGTGATACAAACCGAATGCCTTCTCCCGGATGGCCAGGGACCGCTGGTGCAGAGGCTCCGCTTTGGAATAGTCACCCAGAGAGCTGTACAGTTCTGCCAAATTGTAGAGGCTTGTGGCCACACTTGGGTGTTCAAGACCGAGGGTATTCTCAAAAATGGCATGTGACCGCTGGAACAGAGGCTCTGCTCCAGAGTAGTCACCTAGAGATGAATAGAACACTGCTAGGTTACTGAGAATTGTCGCCACATAGGGGTCATTCGGGCCAACGGTCTTCTCAGTAATGCTCAAGGCCCTCTGGTACAGAGGTTTAGCCTTAGAGTAGTCCCATAAGGATCTGTACAGGTCTGCCAAATTATTTAGAGTCAATGCCACATCAGGATGATGCGGGCCGAGGGCTTTTTCATAGATGGCTAAAGACCTCTGGTAAAGAGGCTCAGCCTTGGAGTAGTCACCTGAGGAGCTATAGAGTACTGCAAGACTGTTGAGGCTTGTTGCTACATGTGGATGATCAGGACCGAGGGCTTTTTCATAGATAGCTAATGACCGACGGTATAGGGTTTCTGCCTTTGCAAACTCCCCCAAGGATTTGTATAGATGGCCTAGGTTGTGGAGGTCCGTTGCCACAGTTGGGTGGTGAGTTCCGAAGGCCTTCTCCTCGATAGCCAAGGTCCTCTGGTACAGGGGTATTGCCTTGGAGTAGGCACCCAAGGATTCGTACAGATCTGCCAAACAACTGAGACTCTCTGCAACGTCTGGGTGATCAGGACCACCCGTTTCTTCTCTGATTGCCAGGGACCTCTTGTACAGGGGTTCCGCTTTGGAATAGTCACCCAGAGAGCTGTACAGTCCTGCCAAATTATTGAGAGCCAATGCCACATCAGGATGATGCGGGCCGAAAACCTTTTCCCTAATCGCTAGAGACCTCAGGTACAGGGGCTCTGCTTTGGAGTAGTCACCTAGGCTGTCGTAAAGTAGCGCCAGGTTGTCGATGCTCGTTGCCACGCTTAGGTGATCAGGTCCGAGTGCCCTTTCATAGATAGCTAATGACCGACGGTATAGGGTTTCTGCCTTTGCAAACTCCCCCAAGGAGCGATAAAATTCTGCAAGGTTATTGAAGCTCGTACCCACATCGGGGTGTTCAGGTCCGAGTGACTTCTCCCTGATGACCAGTGACCGTTGGTATAGGGGTTCCGCCTTGGAGTGCTCACCCAGGGAGCAGTAAAGTATTGCCAGATTGTTGAGGCTCATTGCCACATCCGGGTGATCCGGGCCAAACACCTTCTCCCTGATCGCTAGGGACCGCAGGTACAGAGTCTCAGCCTCAGAGTAGCCGCCTAGAGACTTGCAAAGATCTGCCAAACAACTGAGACTCTCTGCAACGTCTGGGTGATCAGGACCACCCGTTTCTTCTCTGATTGCCAGGGACCTCTTGTACAGGGGCTCCGCTTTGGAATAGTCACCTAAGCGGTAGTACAGTATTGCTAGGTTGTTATAGGCCAATGCTGTGTCCAGGTGATCAAACCCAACTGTTTTCTCCCTGATGGCCAAGACATCCTTCGCAAGGGGAACCGCCTCAGCGTATTTTCCTTCCTGAAAAAATTCCTCCAACTGCTGATTGAGTTCACGGGCTCGTTCGATTTCGTCTTCATGGGCATACGACAATGGCAGGCTCAAGAAGAGGAAGGATAGAATCGCCAACGTGCAGACCAAACGGGCTTTTCTCATCGTTTCCCCTCATCTGTTAGCCTGGTGTAGAGAGCCTTGTGGGCCTCAACGCATACCCGATGAATCGTGGCCATGGTGGTCAGTTAGTTCGGCCGGATGTGGAGGTTAGGGAATAGACCGACTCTCCCCGCTTAGCCGCTTCCACGCAGTTGAACGGCGGTACCCTGATGTAGAGTATGAGCGTGAGCGACATCGGCACAAATATACCCTTGAATCAAAAGCCGCGACAAACAACTCATTCCGAGTCCCCGTTCTTAGAGCCTCACGCTTCCTCAAGCTCACAGGACTCCGAAAGCTCGTCCAGAAACTCCGGCTTCAAAAACCTGATGTAGGCAGCCGCTTGTGCAATCTGGTCCTTCAACCCGGAGAATGAAATGTACCGGCAGATCTCTGAGAGCGGGGGGCTCAGCCGATAGAACGCCGGACGGTTCACTTCCGCCATGACCTTCTCTCTGCGTTCATCCGGAGCCACAAGGTAGAGGGGGATGTTCAAGTTCGGCTGCATCGCAATCAGGTCAGCCATGCGCAGCAATCCGGAGTAAATGGAGGTGGTGGATTCAATCTCAAAGGCAGCTCTTATCGCGTTCCCTTGAAGCCAGAGGACGTCGATCAACTCAATGGTCCTGTTGGTCGCTTCATCGAATTGAAGGGGTAACTCCTTTTTCATTTTGGGTAGGGCCTGAAAGCTCTTCCCTCCGTATTCCTTCCCACGGTCATTCCTGGCCACCCAGATGTCGAAACCCATGTCAGCACCGAGTTTCAGAAGCAGCCACTGAATCTCCGTGTGTTCAGTCGGCTTCTTTTCCTCTTTCAAATCCACTTTGAGAACAGCATCGTTTTCATCGTAATCAGGCACGGTGACCGACCCGATCTTTGCCCTAAGTGCGGCTGGCCTGTATTGCAGCTTCCTCGTGTCAACCGGTCTGACGACTGGATTCTCCTTGGCATCTAAGAGTGCCTTCACCACGGCTTCTCCGTCGCTTCGTTTCCACTTTGACGGGGACGAACGAACATGGCCGGTCCATGCGTGTGGGGTCTTCAGGTTTTCAAAGAAGGAAAGCTGTTCTCGAAGTTCAAAAACGGGGATCGCCGTCTCCGGGGTGAGTTCAACGATTGGCTTCACTTTTAATCGGCACGGGAAATCCTCATCTTTCCATATGTCACGTTCATGCTGCCTGAACGGCTCACTGACAATCTCCAAGACACCTATGAAGCGCGAAACCCCGGTGAGGTAGCAGAGAAAATAATCCCCCTTTGAAACCTTCTGGAGGATGTTCCACCGGCTTTCACGGAACCCGCTCACTGAACTACCGGCCTTCTGGAATTCCTCCCACGTAACCCCGGAAAAGAGGTCGAGCCAATAACTACGATTCATGTCCTCTCCTTACTGGGCGTCCCGCCTCTCCAGTCCTACTGCGGTAAACCCTTAATGTCCGGAACGTGGAGCTTGCAAAACAGCCACTTCAACCTTTCTGTTTGAAGAGGATTTTATCCTTCCGCTTTTCAGCCAACCCGTGGTGGACGAGGATGGGACAAACGTAACTGGCGATAGCCGTCTTGGTCACGTTGTCCTTCAACCACTGGCCTACACTGATGCTCTGAGGGTTATCTCTTGACGGCCCCGCCGAAACCGTTTGACCTTGGAACTGAGAAACCAACGCTGCGTACTGAGCCCCTGAAAACGTGGGTTCGCCCTCATACTGAAAGGTACTCCTGCCTCCCCACGTTTCCAGGGTCGTCAACAAGGGTTTCTCCTTTACACCAAGATGTCCGATGACCGGGAAATCAGACCCGTCAACCCTCTCGGCTTTCAGCTCTCCAGTAAAGCAGATCCAGATGGACCCGGTGTGTCCCTTTCCGGTTAGCAATCTCAGTCGCAAACTCCTGGTATTCCGCATTCCCTTTTGGGGTAAGGCCGATCACGGTTTTCCATCTTGGTAACGAACTGCCCCCCACTTCGGCTCTGAGCCCTTTTGCCGCATGACTATCGAGAGGAAGTTCCAAGCAGGGTTCGATAACGCTGAGGCCATTCCGTTCACAGAGAAACCGATTGTAGAAAACGTCGCGGAGAAAAATATTGAGGAATTTTCTGGCAGCGCCCCAGTGCTCCCTAGCCTCCTCAGGAAGGTGTTTACACAGAAGGGTTGTCGCCCGGTTTAACTCTTTCCGGAAATCATTCTCAGTGGACACAGAGAACTTGTCGAGACGCATAGTGGCAAGGTACTGCCGTACCGCAGGGATCGTCCCCTTCGGCCCCATGTTGCGAGCAGTCGAGGGGCCTATTGAGCCCACCGCTATTCGTTTCTGTAATTCCCTGTGAAGATCAAAACCCATAGCCAATCCAAAAGGGCACTCCGGAACCCTCCAGTTTCAAACATCCCCATCTGGTTGCGGCATCCAGTACCCTATAGGTTGTTCAACGGCCAATATGGGTCCTCGTTCCATTTCCAGTAAATCAGCCCAGGAGGATGGCTTCTTGTTCATCGCCCAAGCCGTAATAGCGCCCAACACCGCGTCCCTTTGGTGTTCACTCCCAAGTTTAGATCTATCAAGGGATACGGTACCAAGATCGGGCACCATGAACTTGTCGGGTAAACTTTTTTTCTTCCCTAGACCCAACAGCCACAACAGTGCTTTGGGGTGTGCTTCGGTTATAGGGAGACCCGGGAATTTGTTTTTGAGTAGCCTAGCCGTCAGCAGTCCTTGAATCACGCAGGCCCCACGAAGGGAGTTGAAGTGCTGGACCGTCCCACTGGTATTGGGTGCGCCACATCTCCCAATAGAACGACGCAACCAGTTGTCCGCCTCTCTCCCGCCGTCCGCAGTCCAGAACATAGGGGCATCAATACCCGCTCCTACAACCACTCCACCTGAGGGCCGTTCCGTCAATGAATTCTTCAAGGCTGCTTGGGTATGATCAGAGGTGCCGGTTTTGAGGACGTAAAAATTCTCCGCTTCAACCCCACACAAACACCATCCGAAAGCCCTCTCTCCACCAGGATCAAAACCGAGAATGATGTCCATGGTGCCCTCAAAAAAAAGCCCCACCTCTCACAAGAAAAATGGAGCAATCTTTATTCACTCCATGTGTATCTCCACTATTAGAAGTTCTTCACGTGCGGATATTGGAAGGCGTGTTTGACATTTTGGGGTAGTATCCTGATTTGGTGAGAAAATGTCAACATATTATCATCAATACACCAATACACATGGAACAGACAACGTAGGGTATTCACTTAGGAAAGTCATTCTGTAGTCATAATTTGTTGTTATGTTTTATTCTAACCTTTTTAAGTTATTTTTTATTTATGTAATGTATTTATTCTAATTTTTTTGCGATTTACTTTATTTTGCCTTTAAAAAACATATTTGGTTTTTAATTCAACCTTAGATTGTAAAAAATACCCCTAAAATTACATTTTATTTTTCTATATAACTTTTAAGGGTTTATTTTATAACCCTTTGTTGTCTTTTTTTATGTCTTTTAATCATATTATATATTAACCTACTACGCAGGCAAGAGTTCCGGTTAAAGTTTTTGCTATTCTGGTCGATAAATACTAATAGACCAATCCATTCCTAATGTAACAGAAGGGAGAAGAGAAATGCCTATATCTCCAGTGGATTGCTATTTCGATGATTTTAACTATATACTAGAGAAGTACTATAACTCAATATTGTCACTTTCAGAACATGACATCACCACTTTATCGAAGTTATTACATATATGGGATACTACCTATTGTGACGAATTGGACCTTTGCAGAGAAAGCACATGCAGATTGGCGTCTTTACCCAGTTGGCTTTCTATTGATGGTCGTTTTCCGTCTATTTGTGATTACATTGAAAACATCATTTATCCCTACGAAATCTCTAGAACAAACGATATTTTCTTTGTGCCACGTTTACCTGGCTCCTTCGGATCTAATTGTTAATCCGATGTGTCATATAAAGTTAGTATACATATTTATTTATAACAATATGGATGTTAAATTAACATTTACAAACAACATTCGGTCGAGGACATATTAATGAAAAAAAGCCCTAGTTCATTTCATATAAAAACGATTGATAAGATTGTAATTATCAATAAACTAGACAACCTTTTCCTTGCTAAGAAAAAAGATGAGTTTGCAAATGGTTTCATAGATCTTTTTTCTGATGTTTTCGATATACCAAGAGACAACCTTGGATCAATATCGAAAAATCCTGACCAAGCTAAAAAAGCGAGGACACTACTATACAACTATTTTGATCATCTAGATGAAATATTGAAAGAACAATATCAAATCGAATGCGGAAAATTACTATTAAATTTTGCATATAATACTAGTGCAAAAGGGGCTCTCAAATCACTTGAAAACTATGCTACTAATGAAGGAGTATCCGAAGAAGATTTTGATTTTCATATTCCAAAGACAGGACAAAAGTTAAGCGCAGAACAAACAGATGAAATCAGGAACGAACAAAAAATGATCATTAATCTTTTTGATGAAAGCACCAACAAAATACACGATTCGGGCCTAGATCTCGAATTTATAAATCCTTATATAGAATGCTATAACCTCACCGCTTCACAAATACCAATTGCTAGATATGTTCTCGGTTATACATACCTTTCTATGCCTTCAATTATAAAAGACAACTACAGTATAAAAATAAGAGATATTATCAGTCATTGTGTAATAATGTTTTTTCAAAATTATTCGAATCGAAGATTCATTCGGAAATGTGAACTTAAATCATGTCAAAAATTTTTCATCCAACCCCATATTGGACGTGATAATAGGTATTGTCCCGAAGATACATGTAGAGTGATAGCTTCAAAAATCAAAAATGCTAATCAATAAATACCATTTATTATATTTAACCAAATGATAATACTTCTTTTATTCTTTTCCTTTTGGGGAAGAATAATTCTTTATTTGCCTCTATTGATCTATCAATATTTAGCTAATGCAGCCAATATGTCTGTTCCGCGCTCACTCATGACAAATAACCCACCATAAATCTGATGGCTTCGTAAAAACGTCTCCAGCCGCCTCTGAATAGGCTTTAACCTATTGAAAATAAAGGGGCAAATCTGAAGGGTTCGGGCTTTTGTGCGCTTCCATCAAATCTCCCTTTCTTAATTAATTAATTAGATCCGTGTGGTTCACTTGGTCACTCCTCGATTTACAGTGACATTGTGAAATTACGCCTTTTACTGAAATAGCCTTAACTTACTGTAATTACTATTGATACCTTCCTTTCACTTCGATAGCATCTTACCAAAAAAAATGATTGCGGCTTCTTCCTCCAATAGACAAGAGAAGGCTAAGCCCTGCCGGTTTGCAACGAAACGGATTTTAAAATTCACTTTTTTAGCAATTTATAGCCATTTTATGATGACAATAAAGCCCCCATATGATAATATAGAGGATCCCTTTATTGGGGGCCTACTGAACATGAGCGAAAAGGCGAAAGTCCGCGAGGATAAGAACGGATATTATGTCTATGTCCGTTGGCAGGGTAAGCGGCATTTCATCTCGACCTATCTCGGTTCAGTGTCTTTTCGTGACCACCCACGACTCGCCCAAAAAGCTTCAGATTTGATCAACAGCGAAATTGACCGGGGGATATTCAGACCCGAACGCTGGAAGCGTCGGGACAAGAAGCTGTTTACGGTCCAGGGTTACTCAGATAGCTGGCTCAAACGTATTGAACCATCCATATCTTTCGCTACCCTTAGGGACTACCGGAACAGCTTCAAGAACCATATCAATCCGATTCTAGGTTCGGAGTATATTGAAGACCTTAACAAGGACAAACTGCTCGACCTTCTCAACAGGATCAAGCGAGCTTCAAAGGGTAAAAAGAATACCATCATGGCCCTTCACCGTATGTTGCGGGATGCGCACGAGTCCGGACACATTCCCGCAATGCCCATTTTCCCAGAACTGAGGGGCAAAAACGCGGTCACAAAAGCACCCATCAGATGGATCGAACAAACTGATCGTATACGCATCCTGGAAAAGATCTCTATGAGGCACAGGCCCATTTTCACCTTCATCATGTTAACAGGATGTCGCCCCTCGGAGGCCAGGGCTTTCCGTCGGGAGGATATCAGACAAGACCACATCCTGTTCGCTGTGACGTTTGGAAGGGGAGAGGAACTCAAAGAAGTGAAGGGCAAAAAAGTCATGCCGTTTCCGTTAACGGAAGGACTCATTCAGTTATTCGCGAACACGCCGAAAAACCTGACGCCGTTCGTATTCCTAAACCCAAGTACGGGGCGACCCTACACCAGGAATCTAAATCGAATCTTCAATCGGGTGACGCAAAAGCTGGGCCTGAAGGTTTCACTGAATGAGTTTGGGAGGAAGAGTTTTGCGATGCAGGTCTTGGAGGCCGGTCTCGACAAGAGCATGGTCTCCTATCTCCTCCGGCACCAAGACCCTCGCATGGTTGACCACTACGCGGAGTTCCAGACGAAACCCCTGAAAGGCGTACTGGACAAGGTACAGGGTTTCAACGGATTTGCATCTCACCTGACAGGAAAAACAGGCTAACTACTTGAAATTATTGGCGGAGAGGGTGGGATTCGAACCCACGTGCCCCGCTGTTAACGGGACAAGTCGATTTCGAGTCGACCCCGTTACGACCACTTCGGTACCTCTCCGCATGGTGTCCGGATTCCTTCTTCGCTCCCGGAAAAAGTCCTGAATCAGGCGACGGCACGCGTCTTCGCACACACCGGACACCACCTGGATCCGATGGTTCAACCTGTCGTCGTCACCCAGGTCGAAGAGCGATCCCGCAGCCCCCCCCTTGGAATCCCGCGCCCCGTAAACCACTTGGGCGATCCGCGCATGAAGGGCCGCTCCCATGCACATGATGCAGGGCTCAATGGTGACCACCAGGGTGGCCCCCACCAGTCGGTAGTTGCCGCATCGGGCCGCGGCCTCCCTCATGGCCAGGATCTCCGCATGGGCCGTGGGATCCTGAAGGGCCACGGGACGATTATGGGCCCGCGCGATCACCTTTCCTTCGGCGTCCGCGATCACGGCACCCACAGGGACTTCCCCTTCGGCAGCGGCCTTTTCAGCCTCACCGATGGCTTCAAGCATCAGATGATAGACATCGCCCGGCATCATGTCAAAGGCTTTATCATGTTCTGCACGCCCGGGTCAACACGAGACACGGCCTTTCAGCCCTTGTTTTTGCTTGGTTTTTTCACCAACCCTGGTAGGGTCTCCGTGTAAAGAACGAAGGACACCCCGGGCAGGATCGAGGGAGGGAGGGCACGAACAACCGGCCCGGACCTCGGATTGCCGGAGAAAACGGATATCCCGCATGGCTCACTGTTTTGATACCGTTGATGAAGGACACGTGGCCCGGGAAAAGGCCAAGGCCCGGGGTCTTCGCCGGACCACGTGGTGGGACCGGCAGATACAGGCCGGGATCTGTCATTATTGCGGAAAACACGTGGGCCGGGCCAACCTGACCATGGACCATGTCGTCCCCCTGGCCCGGGGAGGCCGGAGCACCAAGGGAAACATCGTCCCGGCGTGCAAGGAATGCAACACCCGAAAGCATTCCCTCCTTCCCGTGGAATGGACCGAATACCTGGAACGACTCCGGCAAGACGGACAGAAGGACTGACACCGCTCGTTCCAGGGAACGAGCGGGTGAATTCACACCTCGAAACCGATGCGGACCTTCACCCCCACCACGACCTCCCCCTTCAGCCCCACCCGGTCCGAGGCCCGCCCCCGGTTGACGGACAGTTCCAGAAAGCCGTCGCTTCCCATGATCGCCAGGGGGTCGTCCCGGGGGACCTCCTCGTAACACGACCGGACCCCCTGGACCCGAATGTCGCCCGCCTGAATCACGGGGACCCGGTCGCGGGCAACGGCATCCAGATCACCGGCCCGAATGTTCGTGATCAGATTCCCGAACCGGTCCACCCGCGTGATCTCTCCCACCAGGCCGTCCGTGGATCGCTCGGGACCTTTTGCTTCCAACCGGACCGGGTCGCTGATCCCGTTGCCCAGGGCGTTCAACGGGGTACCCGCGGCCAGGTGGGCGGCCACCGGCGCAAACACGTCCCGGCCGTGAAACGTGGAGCTCACGGGTCGGCGGAAAAAGGCATCGTTTTCCAGGTGGACCATCCGAAGATCCGGATCGTTCCGGACCGCGGGCCAGAGGACACCGTTGTCCGGACCCACGAAGACATGCCCGTTCGCCTCCGCGGCCATGGCCCGTCGATCACCGCCCACGCCCGGGTCCACCACGGCCACATGAACCGTGCCCGGAGGGAACAGAGGGGCGGCCCGGGCCAGTGTGTCCGCGGCCTCCCGTATGTCTCCCGGCGGCACGTGGTGGGTCACGTCCACGAGCAATACCTTGGGGGAAATCGAGAGGATGACCCCCTTCATGGCGGCCGCGTACGGGTCCCGAAGCCCGAAATCCGTGGTCAGGGTGACGATGCCGGATCGTTTTTCCGTCATGGCTCTACGAGCCGGGGCACGATCTCGCCGGCCTTGCCGTGAAGGGCGTAGTCCATGGTCCCGGACTGCCCGGTGGGTTCCAGGTTGATCTCGGCCACCCGGGCGCCGGCCGCCTTGGCCTCCAGGGCCAGGGACGCGGCCGGCTGGACCACGGCCGATGTGCCGATCACGAGCATGACCTGGCTTATTCGAGCGGCCTCTACGGCCCGGCCCAGGAGATCCGGATCGAGGGACTCTCCGAACCAGACCACATGGGGCCGAAGCAGTCCCCCGCACTCCTCGCACACAGGGCGGCGACCCATGTCCGGATTCCGGTCCAACCGGATCCGGCCGCACCGGGTGCAGCGGACCTTCCAGAGGTTGCCGTGAATCTCCAGGACATTCCGGCTTCCGGCCAGGAGGTGAAGCCCGTCCACATTCTGGGTGATGAGGGTGAACGCCGGGACGCGCTCCTCCAGGGTCACCAGGGCCTGATGGGCCGCGTTGAAGGTCACCTTTCCGATGAGACCCCGCCGCCAGTTGTAGAACTCCCATACCAGCTCGGGGTCTGCGGCAAAGGCCTGGGGCGTGGCCAGGTCCGTGGCCCGGTGATTCTTCCACAGCCCGTCCGCCCCGCGAAAGGTGGGGACTCCGCTCTCGGCCGAGATCCCGGCTCCGGTGAGCACCGCCACCCTCTCTGCGCGTTTCAGGTCTTCCCTGAGTCGTCGTATGGTCTCTTCCATGGAATCTGAGGCTACCCGGGAACCGGGTCCAAGTCAAGGACGGGGGAAGGGACGGAAGAAGGGATTGAGGTGTTGAGGGAAGAAAAACCAGCAATGAGCAAAAGCGGCGATTCATGTGCCCGAATGACCAGCCGCCTGTCATGGGCCTTCGAAGGCGGAGCCGCTTCCAGGATTGACCTCCGTCTCTCCTCATCCTATGATGGCCGAAATCAATTCACAAGGAAAAGACATGGAACCCGAACGACTGATCCCCATCGGAGTGATCCACTCTCCGTATTCGAAACGGAAACACGCCCCGTCCCAGGGCCGTCACCAGGATGACGTGAGCACCGTGGAGGTGTTTGAGCCCTTTGAACCCGGCCTCAAGGACGTGGAGACCTGCTCCCACCTGATCGTGCTCTATCTCCAGGATCAGGGGGACCGTCAACGGCTTCAAACACGGACACCCTGGGGCCCTGAGATTCACGGCGTCTTTGCCACACGGTCCCCCAACCGGCCCAACCTCATCGGGCTCTGCACAGTGGAACTGGTGGAACGAAAGGGCCGATTCCTCACGGTCCGCTGGCTGGACGCCTTGGACGGATCGCCTCTGCTCGACATCAAGCCCTATTCCCCGGACGTGGACGCCGTGCCCGAGGCCAACGTGGGATGGCACGAGCGAGGGGACTTTCGCAGGGAGTTGTGACGCACCGGCGCGGAGAGGTGATTAGCCGGGCCTTCGGGAGGGATGCATCCGTCCGGGAATGGGACCCGAGGACTCTTTTCCTTGACGTGGAGATCGCATATAGGGATCCTGACCCGCACAGGCCCGGCAGACCCCGCCGTGCGTTTCAGGATAGGCCTCTCCACAACGGGGGCAGATCGCGATCCCGCCGGATTCCTCCCGGTTACGCCACGCCCCATCCACCTGTACGGCCTGAAGGGACAGGACACTCTCCCCGGCCTCCTCGATCTCCCGAAACAGACGCTCCGTGTCCTGGCTATTCTTGGGCTTGAGCTTCAGAAACCAGGCCCGTATCTCGGGCCAGGCCTTCAGCCGATCCACATCGATGGAGACCCGCCACCCCTCCCCGGTGAATTTGTCATAGAGGGTCACCGCATACCGTCCCAGGTCCAGGACCTTCATCCAGCGGTTCCCCGTACTGCATGGAGTCAGGAGCTGCACCGCATCGGGCAGGCACTTCGGGGTCTCCACCATGGCCTCGAAAAGCGTTCCCGGCGGGAGCATGGACCGGGCCAGGGCCACCATGAATCCGCCCACAAGGATCCCGGGGGCGGCATATCCGTGGAAATCCCGGGCCATCTCCTTGAACTGATCGATGGTATACGTCCCGATGGCTCGATCCGAGTGATGCACGGGAAACGGTGAAGACGCCTTCATGGTCCACCTGTCTGTTGAATGCACGTTTTCACGACGACGATCCTGTGATTATCATGGAGTCGGACGGTATGTCAATTCTAACAGATCGATTGGCTTTTACCGTGAAAATGACCCGGAGGCCGGCCCAAAGCCGGGGCTGAGGAGAAGGGGATCGGGGTTTTCTGCAGCGGACATGAAAAGTGTCCTGAAGTCAACGGGATGATATAGTATTTGATAATCCTCGGAATTTGTGTTAATGGGACGACCAGGTTTTTGTTTGCTGCTTTCGAATGATCTATTTGCCGGGTTCCCCGGACAACATCACCAAGGAAAGGAGACGGGAATATGACCGCAAAACTCATTATGGGGACCGAGATTCGAGAAGAAATCCTGAAGGAGATTGAGGAAGAGGTGGCCAAGCTCAAGGAGCAGCACGGCGTTGTGCCCGGGCTGGTCACCATCCTGGTCGGGGAAAACCCGGCGTCGATCTCGTATGTCACCCTCAAAATCCAGACCGCTGAGCGGGTCGGGTTCAAGGAAATCCAGGACAACCAGCCCGCGGACATCTCCGAACAGGATCTCCTCGCCCTGATCGACAAGTACAACAAGGATGACAGCATTCACGGCATCCTTGTCCAGCTCCCCCTGCCCAAGCACATCGACGAAAAAAAGATCCTCAACGCCATCGACCCGGACAAGGACGTGGACGGCTTTCATCCGGTCAACGTGGGCCGCCTCATGATCGGCGGGAGCGAAGTCAAGTTCGCGCCCTGCACCCCGGCGGGCATTCAGGAGATGATCGTCCGGGCCGGAGTGGAAACCAGCGGCGCCGAGGTCGTGGTGGTGGGTCGATCCAACATCGTGGGCAAACCCATTGCGAACATGATGCTCCAGAAGGGCCCCGGAGCCAACGCCACGGTGACCATCGTCCACACGCGAACCAAGGACCTGGCCGCCCACTGCAAGCGGGCCGACATCCTCATCGTGGCCGCTGGCGTCCCGGGTCTGGTCAAACCCGAGTGGATCAAACCCGGGGCCTGTGTCATCGATGTGGGCGTGAACCGGGTGGGCGAGAAGATCAGCGAGAAGACCGGCAAGAAGGTAGCCATCCTCCGCGGGGACGTGGACTTTGATGCAGCCAAGGAAATCGCCGGCTCCATCACCCCGGTGCCGGGCGGCGTGGGTCCCATGACCATCACCATGCTCATGAAGAACACGCTCAACTCCATGAAGTTCAAACTCGGGCTCATGTAGTTTCGATCCCCGAACCGATATCGACCGAGGGGGCGGAGCCCAACGGGGCCTGCCCCCTTTTCGGTTACCATCGATGCCGAAAAGAGCACGTCACCCCGAAGAGCAGGATGATCACGAAGGAACCCGAAGAAAAAACCGTATTCGATCCTTTGCGTGATTCCTGTCTATCTCTATTTCAGTGCATTTCTTCGTGCCCTTCGTGAGCTTCGTGGTGAACAGTAGAAATGCCTTGAGAGGAGAGACACAGGAGGGCCCATGCAGATCCCCTTTATTCTGGAGAAGGCCCTGAGCCTCCATGCGGACCGGGAGGCCGTGGTCTGCGGAGAACACCGGTTCACGTACCGGGAATTCGCACATCGCGTCTGGGCCCTGTCGTCCTTCCTCCGGACGACCGGCGTGAATCGTGGCGACTGCGTGGCCATCCTCCACCCGAACCGCCACGAGTTCCTGGAGGCCTACTTTGCGGCCGCCCAGATCGGCGCCGTCCTGAATCCGCTCAACTTCCGACTCTCGCCCCGGGAACTGGCCTTCATTCTCAACGATTCAGGGGCGGGTATCCTCATTGCGGCCCCCCGTTTTCGCGACAGCGTGGCAGCCCTCGAAGAGGTCCATACACCGGTGCGCCGCGTGATCTGGACGGGACCGGGCGAACGCTCCGCCGTCTTTGAAGCGATCGACTATGACGAGATCGTTCGGGTGCACGCGACCGCCGTGCCGCCCCCGCCGCCCCCCATGGCCGACGACGACGTGGCCCATCTCTACTACACCAGCGGGACCACGGGACGGCCCAAGGGCGTCATGCTGAGCCACAAGAACGTCTGCACCCACGCCCTGGCCGCCATCGCCGAACTCGCCATCACGGACCGGGACCGGTGGATTCATGCAGCCCCGCTCTTTCACCTGGCCGACGCATGGGCCACCTTCGCCGTCACCTGGGTGGGCGGGAAACATGTGATCGTCGAGGACTTCGATCCGCCCGAGGTCCTCTCCGTCATGGAACGGGAACGGGTTACCCTCACCAATATGATCCCCACCATGCTCAACATGCTCGTCCACACCCCCGGAGTGGGTGATCGGGACTTCTCCGGACTTCGCGTGATCCTGAGCGGCGGGTCCCCCATCGCCCCGGATGTGGTCCGCCGTATCATGGACACCTTCGGCTGCGACTACATTCAGACCTACGGCATGACCGAGACCAGCCCCTACCTCACGGTCTCCATTCTCAAGGACGCCCTCACGCATCTTCCTGAAGAAACCCGCTTTCAGTACAAGGCGCGGACCGGAAGGCCCTTTCTGGGGGTCCTCCTGAAGGTGGTCCGCGAGAACGGAACCGAGGTGGCACGCGACGACCGGGAGGTGGGAGAGATTATCGTGCGGGGAGACATTGTCACACAAGGATACTGGAACCGGCCCGAGGAGACGGCCGCGGCCATTCGCGACGGCTGGCTCTACACGGGCGACATGGCCGTGGTTGACGAGGAAGGGTATGTCAACATCGTGGATCGCAAAAAGGACATGATCATCACCGGAGGAGAAAACGTCTATTCCGTAGAGGTGGAAAACGCGCTCTATTCCCATCCAGCCGTGCTCGAGGCCGTGGTGATCGGCGTTCCCGACGCCAAGTGGGGTGAGGCGGTCAAGGCCGTGGTGGTGCTCAAGGAAGGCCGGCGGGCCGGCGAGGAAGAGCTCATTCAGCACTGCAAGAAGCAGATCGCCGGATACAAGGCCCCCAAGACCGTGGACTTCGTAGAGGTCCTTCCCCGGACAGGATCGGGAAAGCTCTACAAAAAAGGCCTCAAGGACCGCTACTGTGCAACCATGTCCTCCCGAACTCCTGAACCTGATGGTTTCAAGCTCAAGCCATGAAAACCCTCTTTCTCTCGATCTTCTGGGGCCTCTGGTTCCTGACCTTTTCCACACGCACCGCGCTCTCCCCGCTCCTTCCCGTCATCGAGGACGAGTTACACTTGAGCCACGCCCTGGCCGGCGGGCTCTATCTCTCCCTCTCCGTCGGATACACCCTGACCCTCCTGCTCTCAGGGATCCTGGCCCCTCGGATCGGGTATAAGCGCTCCATCATTACGGGGCACATGGCCCTGGCCGCAGCCCTCACCTGCCCGTGGTTTGTCCGGGACTATGTTGTTCTGGTGGTCATTTTCTTTCTGGTGGGGGCCGGGGGCGGCCTCTACCTGCCCAGCGCCATCCCTCTGGTCACCCGGCTCTTTGATTCCCGCCACTGGGGAAAGGCCCTGGCCATCCACGATACGGCCGCCTCCATCAGCATCCTGGCCATTCCTTTTCTGGCCACGCTGGCCCTCCACTTCCTGAGCTGGCGCGGTTTCTTTCTCATTCTGGCCGGCTTCTGCCTGGCCGCCGTGGTCCTCTTCTCCCTCGTGGTGCCGGACGCCCCGCCCCCACCCAAGGAGGAACGGGGGAACTTCGGCCGGATCATGCGCATGCGCGCATTCTGGGCCATGGTCCTCATGTGGATTGTGGCCTCCACGGCCAGCATGGGGGTCTACAGCATTACGCCTTTGTTTCTGGTGAAGGAAAGGGGGATCCCACTGGACACGGCCAACACCCTGTTCGGCCTCTCCCGCATCGGCGGCGCCTTGGCTACTATTCTGGCCGGGATCCTGGCCGACCGGTTCGGCGTTCGAAAGGTCCTGATCGTCTGCTTCCTCGTCACAGGCGCCTCCACCGTGGGGATCGCCCTGGCCCCCTCGTTTCTCTTTCTCGTGGTGATGCTCTTCATTCAGTCGCCCATGTCCAACGGTTTTTTCCCCGTGGGCCTCGTGGCGATATCCAGACTGAGCGCGGAAGGGGAGCGAAGCCTCTTTACGGGGGCGACCATTGCGGGAGGGACCATCGCCGGGATCGGCCTGGCCCCTCTCTTTCTGGGGGCGGCCGCCGACGCGTGGAGCTTTCAGGTGGGTATTCTGGTGACCGGCGGCGTCACCCTGGTCGCCGCCGCGCTTCCTCTCCTGCTTCGGGATGTCTGAAAGCGGGGAGTCTGTCACCCTACAGCAGTATGGGGGCCGGCGGGCTCCCGGAAAACAGACACGAGGGAATGAAAGGGGAGGCCATGGAATTAAGCGAACCGGTCAAGGAAGAGATCATCCGGAGAAGGATCGAGAGCTGGGAGAAAGGGCGAACGGAGAAAAAGGACGAGTGGCCGCCCCGGCTTTCCAGCGTAACCGTTTCCGTACAGGCAGGAAGCGGAGGCACGCTTATCGCCGCGAAGATCGCGGACCGTCTGGGGTTCGACCTGTTCGACAAAGTGATGGTGGAGATTATCGCGGACAGCACAGAAATGAGCGCCGACGTGATCCGACATCTGGAAAACGCGAGGCCCTCAGGCGTGGAGGACTTTCTCGCCTCCTTTCTCGAACGGGAATACCTCTACCCCGGGAGCTACCTCCGGCACCTGGTGAACATCGTCACCGCCATCGGGATTCACGGGCACGCCGTGATCGTGGGCCGGGGCGCCAACTTCATTCTGCCCCCTGAAGAACGCTTCAGCCTCCGCTTCGTCGCTCCCGAAGAGGTACGCATTCGAAACATCGCGGGGCGGTTCGGCGTCTCGCCCGAGGAGGCCCGTGCCCGGGTTCTCAACCGGGAGTCCAAGCGTACCGCCTTTATCAAAAAGTCGTTCAACCGGGACATCGCCGACCCTGTGTACTACGATCTCGTGGTCAACACGGCGGGAATGTCCGTTGACGAGGCGGCGGAAGGGGTGTGCTCCCTTCTCATCGGCCTCCGGGAAATGAACGCGTGCGGGTGATATGGCGGAGCCGGTCTACCTCTCCCGGGTCAGCCTCCCGGATCCCATATCCGGCGGATGGAGTCAACCGGCTCCTTCCATTGATCCTTTCGGCGGTGTGGGGAAGATATTCAGAATGCGGCATTGAGTCAACCGACGGTGGACTCGGAAACCCATCCTGGTATGCATGCGAAAAGAGACTTCCCAGTTGGCATACATGCCCGAGACCATGTGGCTGCATCCCTGGTCCCGAACGGCCTCCAGCAGAGAGCCCAGCAGGAAGGAACCGACCCCCCGCCTGGAAATCGCCGGGTTGACTGAAATATAGACCAGGTAGGACCAGCCGGGAGGCAGTTTCAAGGTATACCAGAGCGCCAGATTGAAATCCCGAAACGTGACCCAGGCAAACGCGTTGATCTTCCCATCCTGATCGAGCACGAGGCAACGATCCCCTTTGCGCAGGGAGGCCTCCATGAATTCGGTCTCCTTGACGAATCCCTCCAGGGCGTTGATCGTGAACAGATCTTCCTTCCCGGCCCAGCGCAACACATGACCGGCCGGCGGGTCGCCGGGGTGAATCGGCTCATGCAGGTCCCTGACCATCTCGATCCATTCCTCGCAGGTCTGCATGCTGCGTGCCATACGCTGGATGGACGTCCCGAAGAGTGACATTCCGCAGCCTCCGTACATGGTTTCACATCCATCAACTCTTCAGAAAGGCGCCCACTCTGGACGCGGTCGCTTTGATCCGGTCAACGAGCCCGGGGGCGGCGCCCCTGCCATCGGGAGACAGCGAGGCAAGGTCTTTCCAATACTTCTTTTGGGCCTGCTTGACCCGCCAGATGAGGTGATCCACTTTTCCCCGGTCCGCCGTCGCCAGTACGGCTTCTCTGTCGGTCACCTGTAGGCCGGCGAGTTCCTTCAAGACCTCGCGCACCGAGTCCCTGAGGCCTTCCAGGTCGTACCCCCCTTCAAGGGCCATAACGACTTTGCCGTTGCAGCATCGATCCGCGATCTCCAGGACGCACTGCGTCATGGCCGCAAATCCCTTGGGCGTCACCTTCATCCCGCCCATGCTGTCCTGAAAATGAATATCGAAACCGGCGCTGACCAAGACGAAATCCGGTTCGAAGGCCAGTGCGATGGGCCGTAGAATCTCTTCGAACAGGGAAAGATACTCACCGTCGCCGAAACCGGGGAGCACGGGAACGTTCACTGTAAAGCCCTTTCCCCGGCCCTTTCCAATCTCCCTCACCCGGCCGCTCCCGGGATAGAAGAACGATCGGTGCGTGGAAAAGAACAGAACGGATGGGTCGTCTTCAAAACAGTGCTGAGTCCCGTTTCCGTGGTGAAGGTCCCAATCCACCACCAGAATCCGGTCAACGCCGGGCATCTGTTGCGCAAACCGTACGCCGACGGCCACGTTGTTGTATAGACAGAACCCCTTGGCCGCGGCCATCTCGGCATGATGGCCGGGGGGCCGGATCAGGGCGAAGGCATTGTCGAGATCTCCCGTCTGGACCCTCCGGACGGCCCTACAAAGGCCGCCGGCAGCCAGGAGAGCGGCCTCATGAGAAAACGGCGATGCGTTCGTGTCTGGATCCAGATAGGTATTTTTTTCGCCTGCCGTGGCTTCCATCCGCCGGATGTGGGTTTCGGAATGGACCCGCAGCAGGTCCGCGTTTTCTGCAGGCTGCGGCGTAATTTCCTCGAAATAACCTTTCAGATCGGGCCGATCGAGCATGGCATAGAGCACCTCCAGCCGTTCGGGACACTCCGGCTGATTCGACCCCATGCAATGACCCGCATATCGTGAATCCCTGACAATACCGGTTCGTCTCTTCGGATTCATGGGAGCGGCTCCGGTAATTTCAGGCCATGGCCCTCATAGGCCTCGATGGACCAGTATGGACGATTCGGCGTCCTCGACGGGAAAGACCAGGGCCACCCTTCGGGCACAGGCGATACGAAGGCCAGGACCGTCTGCCGGGTGGGGTGGACAAAGGACAGCTTCGAGGCCAGGAGAGCGATACACCCATGGGGCAGGGCCCGGTCCGCCCCATAATGGATATCACCCCATACAGGGCAACCCACGGCCGCCAACTGGGCCCGGATCTGATGGCGCCGACCGGTCTCCAGATCCACTTCCAGCAGACCTCGATCATCCCGTGTCTCCAGCAGGCGATAGGAAAGCACGGCCATCTGCCCCTCCTCGCCGTTCCCTTCGGCCGGCCGGCTGTAGCGCCCCCGGCGCACCAACCGATGCACCAGCCGGTCCTCCGACCGGGCGGGCCTCCCCTGAACCACGGCCAGGTAGGTCTTCTCAACAGACCCCGCCCGAAACTGCTCACTCAGACGAGCCGCGGCCTTGGATGTGCGCGCCAGCACCAGCACCCCGGCCACCGGCGCATCCAATCGATGCACCATGCCCACGAAGACCCGTCCGGGCTTGGCATGGCGTACCTTGAGCCATGCCTTGGCCAGGTCCACCAGGCTGGGCCTCGCCTTGGTGTCGCGTTGCATTACCAGACCCGCTGGTTTATAAAGAACCAGCAGGTGGTTGTCTTCATAGAAGACAGGCCAACGCGGATGAAAGAAGGTCACGTGTCTGAATCCTCTCAAAAACGTACGCCCCGATCCGGACGGGCAGCGCGCCCCGCGCCCGAGCCTCCCCCCGATCCCCGGGCCATGGCCAACCTGTTTCAAGGCTGCGGTGTCGCTCTGACGCAACAGCAATTGGATCAATTCTGGCTCTATCACGGCTTGCTGCGGCACCACAACATAGAATTGAACCTGACTCGGATTCACCAGTTCTCACCCATGGTGCTCAAGCTCTACGTAGATTCGGTTCTGCCGGCCCAACTGATCGATCTCCCGTCGCCTCTCATGGATTTGGGAAGCGGCCCCGGCATGCCGGGCATCCCCCTGAAGATTATGCGTCCGGATCTGGAGGTGGTCCTGGCCGAAGGGAGGGCCCGGCGCGCGGACTTTCTGAGGAAGGTGATCGACCGGCTGGGACTGGATGGCATTCGGGTGATCGACCGCACCATCACTCCGGACTTCGAGCAACCGTTTCGCGGAGTGATCACCCGGGCGGTGGAACGCATGGATCGAACCCTGGAACGGGTAGAGGGGTGTCTGGAGGAGAAGGGCCGGATCATCTTTATGAAGGGCCCGGCATGCGAACCGGAACTCGCCCGGGCCTTGCAGCGCTTCGAAGACCGATTCGCCCTGGTGGAAGACATGGCCTATCGCATCGGCCGGACCCGCCACCAACGGAGGCTGCTGGTCTTCGAGCGTCTGGGTGCACCGCGCCGTGCTCTGGCGGACTGGGCGGTCCGTCGTCATCGCGTACTGGTGATCACCAGTGAGCAAAACTCCCGTTACAAGGCCCTGAAGAAACTGCTGGCCGTCCGCGGCATCAAGAAGGCCGGGCAGGCCCTGTTGGCCGGCGCACGCCCCATTGAAGAAACCATGGCCGCCCTGCCCAGGCTCTGCCTCGCGTGGGTCACCAGCGGGGACCGGAACCCGCCGCCGGCGCATGCGCCCCCCGGCATGGAGTGGCTGCAGGTGGCCGATCCGCTGTTTCAGGCCCTCGACATCTTCGGCACTCGCGGGCCGCTGCTGCTGATCGAGGCGCCCGCCCAGGATCCGTGGTCCCCCCAAGAGGGCTTTCCGCCGGGGTGTTCGCTTCTGGTACCCTTTCAGGATCCGGAGAACATCGGCGCGGTGATCCGCACGGCCGCGGCCTTTGGTGTCACTCAGATCATCCTGCTGTCCGAAAGCGCCCATCCCTTCCACCCAAAGGCCCTGCGGGCCTCCGGCGGCGGTGCTCTCCGGGTGCGACTGCGCCAGGGGCCGCCCCTGGCCGACCTGCCGCCCGATCTGCCGGTGGTGGCGCTCTCCGCCGAAGGAAAGGACATCACCACAGCCGCCTTTCCGCCGGCCTTCGGCCTGCTGGCCGGCATGGAAGGTCAAGGCCTGCCGACCCATTGGCGCAGCCGTGCCGTCCGTATTCCCATACACCCGGCCGTGGAATCCCTGAACGCCGCCGCAGCCACGGCCGTGGCCCTCTATGAATGGCGCCGGAGGCAAGGGGAGTAATCATGCGTTCATATCGTCTACTTATGCCAGACAATAAGCATCAAGAACACTTGGAGAAATACCTGATCTGGGAGTTTTTTGATTTTGCCCGAAGCGGCTTCTTTGTGGACGTGGGAGCGTATCACTCTACCCTGCATTCCCAGACCTGGTTCCTGGAACAGATGGGATGGAAAGGGATCCTGATCGAACCCCAACCCGACCGGATCGAGGAACTGCGTGCCCATCGTCCCGCCTCCATCGTTCACCAGGTCGCCGTCAGTTCTCCCGATAAAACGGGGACGGCGACCTTTTATGTGAACGAGGAGTTTTCGTCGCTTGTTCCCAACGTGATGGACAACAGACGGGTGTATAAAGAAGAGATCACCGTAGCCGTGACCACGCTGGATGACATTCTGGAGCGGGAAGGGAATCCTCCCGTTGATTTCCTGTCCATCGACGTGGAAGGGACCGAACTGGATTGCCTGAATGGTTTTTCAATAGAAAGGCATCGCCCCAGGCTCATCATCACGGAGGATGTGGTGTTGACACTCGATCTGCACCGGTATCTTCTCTCTCATGGATATCGATTATTCAGGCGAATTCAGTGGGAAAACTGGTATGTTCCACGAGATTGCGAACGGCGCACACCGCTTTTGGAACGGCTGCGGTTGTTCCGGAAAATGGTGATCGGGACGCCGCTTCGCGCCTGGAAGTTCAAGCGGGAAAGAGCACGGCTGGGAAAAACGGAGTGTACGGTTATGCAGAAAAAGGCTTAACCGTCGGCGGCAGGGCTTTGACCTGCCGGAATCATCAACGCGCACCTTCGGATTCCGGTTTTTTACGACTCCGCCTGTAAGATCTGTTTACTTTCCTATTGACACTGAATCGAGGGCTTGCGTATTCTTGCACATAATGCGCATGCAAAAAGCGGATTTTTCTACAGAGCTCGGTTGATTGCAATTATATTACTATACTATATTCTCCCTCGACGATCTCGGCGCCCGCGGAAGATGAGAGGGCCTTACAGCTCATTTGATATGAGTAGTCATACGGTGCCGTACCCTGCCCCCCCGAACCCATGTGTGGAGACATAGAGCCTCACAGCGTTTGAACATAAAGAGAGTCCGGCAAGGTCGTATGAAACCTGATCACCTCCCTGTGCTTCATCAGGACAGGGACCCATTCAACGGGTGATGATCTCATGGCAACGACCCAAGGCGATCTTTCCCTCCTGTTCTTTAAGAAATCCATCCGCGTGGATGCCGGCAGTCTCACGCTGGACTCGGACATGATCCGCGTTCTCTTCGCCATTGACGAAGACAAGGACATGGCCCAGGTGGCGATGGAAACCGGCATGGATCCTATGATGTTGAGATCCGTGCTTTCGAAGCTCCTGGACCTGGGAGTCATCGAGCCCGTGGCCAAAACCGTCCGTTACATGGACAGGACATTCTACGATGCACTGAGGCGGAACCTGGCCGTCGCCGTTGGACCCATGAGCGATTTCATACTCGAGGACATCCTGGCCGACATGGCGATCTCATCGGGGAGGATTCCGGTGCATCGGGCCCCCGATCTGGTAAGGAAGACAGGAGAGCAGATCCCGGATCAACACACCCGGACTCGATTCGAAGAAACCATGTTACGAATCATACCGGCATAGGGAGAAGACCATGATGATCGACATCACGTGTGATCAATGCGGAAAAAAGTACCGGATCGATGAGGCCAAACTGAAGGGAAAGACCGCAACATTCAAGTGTAAGGGATGCCAGAACACGCTGGTCGTGTCCAGACCCCCGAAGGCCCCTGCTCCGCCCCCCCGGCCCGCACCCGCGCCGCCCGAACCCGGGTTTATCGAGACGCCGCCGGAGTTCACCGAAGAAACCACTCCAGCGGACGATTTCTCCGCTGAGGGTGAGGACAGGAAAATCCGGTTTGGGCTGGCGGCCAAGGTCATCTTGATCATGTTGCTGGTCAGTCTCCTGCCGCTCGGCCTGTTCGGCGCCATCAGTTTCAAGGAGAGCAGTGATCGAGTCCGCAAGGACACGGAACTGCTCATGGCGCAGATTGCAGAAGGACTGGGCAATCAGGTCGACGAATGGATCGACAAGAACGTCCGGGTCCTCAAAACAGCGGCAAGGCTTTCGGACATCATCTCTATGGATCAACGCCAACAGGAACCCATCCTCAAGGCGATTGCCGAAGACTATCCCTGGATGTACCTGGTGTTCACCGTGGATCCCAAGGGAATGAATACGGCAAGGAACGATGGGAAACCCCTCACGGACTATTCCGACCGTCAATACTACAAGGATGTGATGGACGGGAAGGCGCTGGCCTGGCAGACCCTCATCGGCAGGACATCCAAAAAACCGGCTCTCGTCATCTCCGTCCCCATCACATCAGGAGAGACCATCGTCGGCGTCATGGCGGCGGCCATGAACATCGACGACATCTCCAAGAGCGTGGCCCGCTGGAAAAAGGGGGACACCGGGTTTGCCTTTCTGGTGGATGAAACCGGCAAAGTGGTCGCCCACCAGGTGGAGGAATATGTGACCACACAGAAAAACCTGAAGACCCATCCCCTCATAAAGGCCCATACCCGGAACAAGAAGCCTGTGACCATGAGCTTTGCCGATGAAGATGGAGACCTCTCCCTGGGTCATGTGGTGGGAATTCGATACGGATGGGCCCTGGCCGCCCAGCAGGCACATGACGAGGTCTTTGAGACCCTCAAAGGCGTTCAGCGTTTTGCCGTGATTCTCTTTGTGCTGACCGTAGCTCTGGTCACCTTGATTGCATGGATCTCGGCCCGAAGTATCACCCGACCCATCATGAGGCTGACCGATGCAGCGGAAAGAATGAGCCTGGGCGACCTCGATGTCAGCATCGATATCCGGTCAAAGGACGAGATCGGCCATCTGGCAAGGGCCTTCACTCGAATGCAGACCAGCCTTCGGCTGGCCATCGGCCGTCTGCGTCACAGGTGATCTCTGCCGTGCAGGGCCCTACAGGACGTATTTCTCAGGATGCCGGGCCGGGTTCTTCCGTCTCCTCCATGCGAGGGAACCGGACGGTGTTGAAAATGCCGGCGTACCTGCAGGATTTCAGGTGCCTCGGTCGGGAATGCGAAGACCACTGCTGTTACGGGTGGGACATCATCGTCGACAAACAATCCTACCGGCGGTATGAAAAACTGCCGCCCACGGGGCTCGGCAAGCGCATTCGAAAAGTGGTCCGGATCAACCGTAAGGGCCGCTCCGATGCGCATTATGCCAAAATCCTGCGCTCCGGCGATGTGTGCCCTTTTCTCACACCCAAGCGGCTCTGCCGTATTCATGGCGAACTGGGCGAAGGCCTCCTTCCCGATACCTGCGCGGTTTTCCCCCGGCACCTGCGGGCCAGGAAAGAATGGATCGACATCTCCGCCTCTCTGGCCTGTCCGGAGATTGCACGCCGTGCACTGGAAAACCCCCATGGAATCGAGATCATCGAGATACGCCCCGATCCTGCAGAAGCCGGCATACTGCGTGCGGTCGAGCCAAGACTGCCGGTCGAAATCGAGGCCGCCGGCCTGACATTGAGAGAGGCGTCACTATCCCTTTTAAAAGACAGGAGCCATGGGCTGTGGCGGCGTATCCTGGCGGTCGGCTTCCTCCTGGAGATGGTCGGCCTTCAGGGGGACGCAGCGGGAAAGGAAACCATGCCCCGGGTACTGGACGCGTTTGCGAGTCGCATGGATTCCGGCGAACTCATGGACCGGATAGAACACGCGCCCACACTGACCGGCCTTCAGTTGCAGCTCATCAAACGACTCCATGACGAATTAACCCCTTCAGTGAGGGTCAAGGCCTTCAGGGATAGCGCGGACGAATGCCTTGCCGGACTTCACTACGCCGGAACGCAGCCCTTTACCGAGGACGTCGAGCGCAGGTACGACCGGTCCTTTGATGAATACTACCGCCCGTTTTTCCAGCGGTACGGCTTCATGCTGGAAAACCACCTGATCAACGACCTGCTGCATCACGATCTCGGATTTCATCAAGGCCGGCGCCTGTATGAAGACTACGTCATGATGGTCTTGAATTTCGCCATGCTCAAGACGTATATGATCGGCATGGCGGCACGGCATCGGGACGGGATGAACGCCGCCATGGTCACTCGGCTGATCTATTCCTTTACCAAGGCGGTGGAGCCGAATGCCCGTTTCAAGGATTACGCCCTCGGCCTGCTGGCCCAAAGCGGTTGCACGGACATGATGCATATGGCGGTCTTGATCAAGAACTGATTCAGAATGGAAACGTGAGGTCCCTGTGGGGGTTCCGGGCAGACATTCCCGGCCCGGTGATCCGGTGTTTTCATGGGGGGTGGTTCAGGGCGTTGCGGATTTCTTCAGTTGGGCCTGCATGTAATGGTCGATGGCGGCATGCAGCGTGTCGGCAGCCAGGCTCGAACAGTGCCAGTGGTCCCTGGGCAGTCCGCCGACGGCCTCCCGGATCATCGCTGAATCGATGTCCAGTATTTCCTCCGGGCTCTTTCCTTTGGCCAGATCCACCGCAGCCCAGACACAGTTGAAACTGTGGGCGCACCCGTTGGTCCAGGGAGAACCCTCCACCATGCGGTCATCCTTGAACCTGAGACGGATCTCCATGATATCGCCGCAGGTTCCGACCACGCGTGCCTCGCCGTCCGGCGCGGCAAGGTGGGGGTTAACCCAGTAATACACGGCGAACCAGGCCACGGCGACGGCCAGAAGAATTCCTGCTCCCAACAGGACGGTGTATAGGTTCATGATGACGGCTACGCCGGCGTAAACAGGGCTCCGCTCGACGGCCATCGGCTGGAGGAGACACGAACCCCGCCCGCTGTCACGATCAGGCATTCGGACCCGGTCAGGGTTTCGATCAGGTTTTTGCCGTCCCTGGGCCCGGCAACGAAAACCGCCGTTGAGAGCGCATCGGCCAGAGTGGTACTGCCGGCCAGGACCGTGACGCTTCGGCTCTCCCGGGCAGGACGGGCCGAATGCGGGTCGATGAGGTGGTGGTAGACCTTTTCCTCATCGAAATAGACCTCATAATTCCCCGAGGTGGCGACAGCGCCGTCCTCCATGGTAAAGGTCTGCAACGCCGGGGCACCCTTGTCCGGGTTCTGAACAGCCACTCGCCACGGACTGAAGCGGCCCCGACCGCCGATGGACCGGATATCCCCGCCCGCATTGATCAGTGCATGTCGAATACGGCGCTGCTTCAGGGTGTTCATGCCGCAATCGATGGCATACCCCTTGGCAATGCCGTCCAGCGTGACACCCATGCCTTCCTTGCCAAAACGGACTGTCCGTCCGTCCATCCGCACAGCGCCGGGATCCACGAGGTCCAGGACCCCGGCAACCCGTGAATCGCTCGGGGGTGCCTGATGGTCAGCGAAGGAGCTTTGATACAGGTCCACCACCGGCTTGACGGTGATATCAAAAGCCCCTTTGGTCGTCTCCCCCAGCCGCAACGAGCGTTCCAGCAGGGCCGTGACTTCCGGATCCAGGTCGCGTGCCCATCCCTCGCGGTTCAATGTCCCTATGGGGGATGTATCCTGGTGCCGATCGAAAAGGCGCGAGGCCCTTTCCATCTCATCAAAGGCCATGGAGATCGCATCGTCCGCCTCGTCCCGGGACGGGCCGATCACGGTAATCGCCGCAAAGGTGCCCATCATCATCCGGGTTCGGGTGACCCGGTAGCGCCCACGGCCGAAGGCCACGGCCTCGCTGGCCGGGAGGACCGGGGACAGGAGCAACCCGGCGCCCAGGATCCCCGAGTATTTCAGGAAGGATCGGCGATCCATGGATGTGACGCTGGAATCAATATTCTTCGCCATCTTCATACCTCAGACATTAGAGGGCCAGGGCCTCTTGTTCCGTCGGTTCATGGTGGTCCTCCACCTGGAACAAGGGACGCCGGCTGAAGGGTTGAATTGCATGGACCAGAAAACAGGCCTTGATGCAGGCCTCATCGCACTGCGGACCATACTCCATACACCGCTTCTGATCAACACGGATGACGCCGTCCACCAGGGCCACGGCCTCCGCCGGACAGGCCCGCACACAGGACAAGCAGTGCATACACCCCACAGCGCAGATCTGGTGAGTCATCTTGGCGGTATCCCGGCTGCTGCAACGCACCACAGCACGGGCCTTTTTGGGGATCAGAGTGATCAGGCCCTTGGGGCAGGCATTGACACACTGGCCGCAACCCACGCATATCTCCTCGTCCACCACCGGGAAATGGTCCTCCATGGTAATCGCATGGAAAGGACAGGCCCCGGCACACTCACCGAAACCGACACACCCGAACTGGCAGTCCGTGGGACCGGCAAAGGCCAGGTTGGCCCCGGAGCAACGTTCGTATCCGATATAATCGTATTTCTGGTAATCCTTTCGAAGCGACCTGGCACAATGGACCACCGCCACCAGATCCTCGACGGCCCCCATCTCTTTCCCGGTGATGCGGGCCACGGCCTCGGCCACCGAGGCCTTGCCGGGGAAGCACAAGTTGGGCGGGACGTCCGGATCTGTGACCACGGCTTCAGCATAGGCTTCGCACCCGGCGAAGCCGCAACCGCCTCACTGGGCCCCGGCCAGGACTTCCTTGACCGCCTCCACCTTGGGATTGACCTCCACGGCGAACTTGTGGGCCGCGAGGGCCAGACCGATGCCGAAAAAAAGCCCGATGCAGACCAGCAGGGCCAATCCACCCAGGGCGAGTTTGATGTATAGGGGATCCATCTCTCTCCTTTTTGATGATCGCGCAAGAAGTCCGCATTCCCGCCAGGGAATCAGACATCATGCAGCTAACCCATTATCTTTTATCTCTTCTCTGCGCCTCCGCGCCTCTGCGCGAGATAAAAGGCGTTTACGAAGCCGAACCTCTCAAAAAATCGACATGCCCGAAAAGCCCATAAACGACAGGGCGAAGAGACCGGCCACGATAAAGGCGATGGGAAGTCCCCTGTAGGACACGGGGACATCGGCAAAATCGAGCCGCTCACGCACAGAAGACATCAAAAAGAGGGCCAGCAGGAATCCCAATCCGGCCCCCAGGGCAAGCATCAGGCTCTCCATCATGTTGTATTCGTTGTCCGCCAGGATAAGCGGCACGGCGATGACGATGCAATTGGCAATCACCAGAACCAGGTAAACGCCGAAGGCCTTGAACAGGGTCGGATTGACCTTGCGCAATATCGTGTCAACAGCCTGAACCGTCAGCGATACCAGCCCGATAAACACGATGATCTGCAGGTAATCCAGGCGATACGGCTTGAGCACGAACTGGTAAAGAAACCAGGACATGAGGGAAGCGAAGACAATGACCACGGTAAAGGTGATCCCCATGCCGACGGCCGTGGTCTTTTTCTGGGACGTGCCGAAAAAGACGCAGAGGCCCAGATACTTGGAAAACACGAAATTCTGAATGAGCAGGGCGCCGATCAGGATCCCGAATATGTGTCCGAAGTACGACTTGGACACGGTGAAGGTCTGGGTACCCAGATTCCTGCCTTCGGATACGATATCCTTGACCATGACCTCGTGGGGCTGATCCCGGTTGATCGGGTCGGAGAGCGCGATCGACAACTGGGTCTGATCCGGGCTCAGGGTAACGCTCTTGATTTCCAGCAGAATATCGGGGTCTGGTTTCTCGTTGACGGTGAAATGGGCCATGTCTTTGGCCCAGGCCTCGTCCACCGGTCCGGCGAAGGTCAACACGATCAGGTCCGTTCCCTTGAACTCCGCCTTCTTGATAAACCGCGGGGTGTTGCACCCGCCGACCAAGAGCGCCGCCGCCAGCAGGAAAGCGGTCATCAGCGCCGCAACGTCCTTTTTCATCTCATGATCCTCGCTTCGCCCGGCGGTGGTAGACCGTTTCCACGTAATTGAAGACAGCCATCATGAAACCGACCAGAAAAAATCCGGCCGCCGGCAACACGAAGAAAAGCAGGGGCCTGAAACCGAGCACATCATAGCCCAGAAAGGTCCCCATACCCAGAACCTCACGAACCGCGCCAAGGGTCACCATACCGAACATGAATCCGAAGCCCATGCCGATGCCGTCCCAGAACGAGGCGACAACGGTATTGCGGCAGGCAAAGACCTCCAGGCGCATGGTGATGATGGCAAAGGCCACGATCAGGCGCACGAAGATTCCCATGGCCTTGTATGCCGTCGGCAGGAAGGCCGCCAGGACCAGGTCGATCACCGTTACCCAGGTCGCAATGGTCAGGGTGTAGGTCGGGATTCGAATGCGGGGATGGATGTGGTCCTTGATCAGCGAGATGGTGCAGCTCGAAAAGACCTGGACAAAGAGCACCGCCACGCCGAGCAGCAGCCCGTTGGCGACCGTCGTACTGATCCCCACAGCCGGACACATGCTCAGGGCCAGACGGAAAATCGGGTTTTCATTGAGCAGGCCGTTGACGACCAGTTGCATATTGGTTTTCGTGGTTGCTGGCACAGCACATACCTCTCAAAACAGGATCGCGACGTCTCCGGCGTCGACGGCCTGGTCCAGAATCTGAATCCGGTAGGCGAACTTCCTGGCCATGGCCTTGACCCCGTTGGTCACCGCATCGCTGGAGATGGTGGCGCCGGTCAAGGCATAGATATCCTTGTCCTTATAGTGCTTCTGAATGTCAGCCACTTCCTGTGCCGACAGCCCGCTGTCATCTCTGCCCATGGACTTGAGATACCGTTCGTAGTCCGGGGGGAGCGGTTCCTTGACCACCTTGAGTTTCTTGAGTGTATCAAAGGACTTGCCCACGAACTGGTTCTTGAAATAGTCCTGCGTGATTTCCCCTCCCAGACCGGGGTCTTCCTCGTGTTCGATCACTTCCAGGCCAAGAAGCTCGAAGTCGGATCCCAGGGCCACCATGGCCTTGATAAAGGTCTTGAACCCGGGGAATTCACCCGGAAGGAGATAGGCGGTTCGTTCGTCCCCCATGCATGCAATGATCATGGTGTCGGCGAAATCAAACTCGGTAGAGGCCTCCAGAACGCGCATCAGCGCCTTTTTGCGGTCCTCGGCGGACATGGCCTCCTCGGGCGTCAACTCCAGGCTGTGACTCTTGAGGAACTGCCCTTTCAGGTCGAGTACGAGAAACGCGTATCCCTCTCCGGCTTCCTTCCTCACCGGGACCAGGTACCCCATACCCATGGTATCGCCTTCCTTGACGATGTAGCGATGGACCTGGTGCAACCTGAGTTCGGGGGGCGCGGGTTTGCTCTTACCGTATCCCAGCAACCCGAGCATGGTCTGCTGCACATTGAGATGCTCGTTCTGCTGCTTGGCCTTGGCGGTGAAGATGAATGTCGTACCAATCAACAGACCCGCCGCCAGGCACGATATGGTGAGGGCGATGGTGATTTTGATGATCTCTTTCATTGAGCCGCCCCTTCGGAAAACCGCTTCGGCTTGAACCATTGATCGAGTGCCGGCGTCAATGGATTCATCAGCAGAATGGCATAGCAGACCCCTTCCGGATACCCGCCCTTGAGGCGGATCAGCACGGTCAAGGCCCCGACGCCGATGCCGAATACGACCTGGCCGGAGCGCTGGTTCGGGGAGGTCACGTAGTCGGTGGCCATGAAAAACGCCCCGAGCATCAGGCCGCCGGAAAGGACCGCCATGAGCGGGTCACCGGTAAACAGGCCCTCGCCTCCGAAGGCCCACGTCAACACCCCCGTGGTGACGATCATCGACACCGGGATGTGCCAGTTGATGTAGCGCTTGTAGATCAGGTACAGCCCCCCGAGCAACAGCAGCAGCGCCGATGTCTCACCGATACAACCGGGCATCGTCCCCACAAAGAAATCGGTGTACAACGACATGCGGGACCCGAACCGCTCCAGCACGGCCGCCATGCCGTAGTGTTTCAGGACGTAGAGCGGCGTGGCCGAAGAGACCGCATCCACGCCGGAACCCATGTACCTGAAGATCGTCCAGTCGCTGATCGGCTCCAGCCAGGCCGTGGTCATGGCCACCGGGTACGTTGCCACCAGAAAGGCCCTTCCGATGAGGGCCGGGTTGAATATGTTGAAGCCGAGCCCTCCCATGATGACCTTGGTCACGAATATGGCCATGACCGCCCCGAGGATCGGCATCCACAGGGGCACTCCGGGCGGAATCACGTAGGCCAGCAGGACGCCCGTGATCACGGCGCTGCCGTCCCTGACGGAGATCGGCCGTCCCAGCAGTTTCTGGGAGATCGCCTCGGTGACCACACAACTGATCACACTGACCGCCGTGATGATCAGGGTCTGAAAACCGAAGACGAATATCGACAGGATGAGCGGCGGCATCAGGCAGGCGACCACGGTCCACATGATCCGCGCCACCGTGATGTCGTCTTTCAGGTGGGGCGATACCGATACCAGCAGGTGGTGCCCGTCGGCTCCGCCGCATGACTCATGGGGAATGGTTGAAAATTTCGTTGCCATTATCCTGCTTTTCTCTTCTGTTCCCTGGCTTCTTTGAGTTTACGTGCATGGTTGATTTCCAGCCGGGCCAACCGGATGAACTGCACCAGGGGGCGTTTGGCCGGGCAGGAGTACGCGCAACTGCCGCACTCGAAACAATCGTCCAGAAACCCGAAGGACTCGGTCTCGGCCCCCTTGCCCGCCTCTACATAGAGGCCGATGATGTTCGGCTCCAGTCCCATGGGGCAGGCGTCGAGACAAAACCCACAGCGGATGCACGGCCCGTAGGCCTGGGCATCGACCTCGGCGTGGGTCAGGAACAAGACCCCCGGAGTCGTCTTGGTGATGGGGATATCCAGGTCGGAAACGGCAAAGCCCATCATGGGGCCGCCGACCACCACCTTGCACAGATCCTCGGTGGTCCCACCCAGGTAATCGACGATCTCCGAGATATGGGTCCCGATCTTGACGCAGAGATTGGCTCGCCGGGCGATCCCGTGCCCGGTGATCGTAATCACGCGCTCCACAAGCGGTTTTCCCAAGACCACCGCATCGTACACCGTCTTGGTGGTGTAGACGTTCTGGACGATGATCCCGATGCTCGATGAACGCTGCCCCGAAGGCCGGACACGACCGGTGACGCTCTGCATGATCTGGTCGGCCGATCCCTGGGGATACTTGACCGCCAGAGGCTTGACTTCCACCCTGAGGCCGTCGTCATGGGTCGAGCCGGCAATGGCGTCGTTCAAGGCGGCAATGGCATCCGGTTTGTTGTTTTCCACTCCGATGGCGCAGTAGGTGATGCCCAGGACCGTCAGAAGGATCTTGGCCCCCTCGATGATTTCCCGGGCATGCTCCACCATGATGCGGTGATCGCAGGTGATGTATGGCTCGCACTCGGCCCCGTTCAAGACGAGGGTGTCCAGTTTGACACCCGGCTTGACGTTCAGCTTGACGTCGGTGGGAAAGCCGGCCCCACCCAGACCCACGATACCGGCGGTGGCAATGCGCTCACGGAGTTCCTCCTGGGAAAGGCCTCGCCAGTCCACCGGTTTGTATACGGGACGCAGCGATTCCGCCTCGGGATCGGTTCGAATGACCAGGGCCTGGGCCTTGCCGGTCTGAGGATGCAGAGCATTCTCCACCCCCTTGACGGTTCCGCTGACACTGGCGTGCAACACGGCCCCCAGGTTGGTGCCGATCTCCCCCACCCGATCCCCCTCGCGAACGCGGTCCTTCCTGTCCACCAGGAGGCGGAAGAGGGTGCCCGGCCGCCCCTTGGCAAAGAGCGCATCATCGTCCACGACGGGATCGCCCCGATGCGGCACAGACGTCTCACAAGGGGCCCCGACGTGTTGTTTGAGAAACAGGGACACCTTGGATGGATACGGCATCGTCTCAATGGGCAGGGCGTTGGTGAGGTCCTTGTTTTCCTTGGGATGGACCCCTCCCATGGGAAAGGTCGCCGGTAGGATTGTCATCACCTTGACCTATGCTGCCCTGAGGTTCTTTTCGAGAAGGCCGAGTCCGTACCGTTCCCTGGTTGTGTTGGAAAGGGTCTCGGGTCGTCCGAACTGGAGTGCGTTCGTGGGACACACCTCCACACAGACCGGCTGCTTGCCCGCATCGATCCGGTCCATGCACAGGTCGCACTTGACCGCCTTGCCGGCCTCGGCATTCCACTGGGGGATATGCCAGGGGCAGGCCATGATGCAGGCCTTGCAGCCCACACACAGATTTTCCAGGATATAGATGAGGCCGTCCTTTTCCCGTCGTCGAATCGCCTCGGTGGGGCAGGCCTCCATGCACCATGCATTTTCGCAATGGAAACACGGGACAAAGACGGACGTCATTTTAGGGACCCCATCGACCATCTTGGGTCCCAGGACGACGATTTTTCCCAGGGTCGCCTCCAGCGGCACCTTGTTTTCGGATTGACACGCGATCTCGCAGGCATGGCAGGCGATGCAGCGGTCCGGATTGGTGGTGATCATGTAATCGCCCATATGATGAAATCCTCCCGAACGAATGGTGATGAATGAGTAACGTTTTTCCTCCCCCCCGGGACGCCAAAAGCGCCGGAGGGGGATGGACATCATCAGATCTTCTTGACGGTCACCCAACTGTGGTCCAGGGCCGGACTGCCGCCGACCTTGTCGTAGAAGCGCGACTCAAAGAGGGCATCAGGCGCGCCTTTCATGTAGCTGCGCTTGCTCTCCACCTCTTTATGACCGAACCCGTGGAGCATGAAGGCCGCCTCGGGATGGATCCGGTCCGTGACATAGGCCTTCATGACGGCCTTACCCGCCTTGGATTCGACCTCGATGGCGTCCTTGTCGGCGATCCCCAGCTCCTTGGCCCGCTTGTCATTGATCCAGAGCGGATTCTCGGGGACCAGGTGATTGAGGTAGAGGTTGTTCTGGGTCATGACGTTGGTGTGGACCACGCAGCGACCGCACATGAGGCGGAAGGCGCCCTGCTCGAAGTCCAGCGGTTCATACGGCGGCAGCGAGGGGATCCCGTGGCTCTCCATGAGGTCCGAGACGAACTCGATCTTGCCCGATGGGGTCTTGAAGTTGATCCCGTCGTTCCGGTCCCACCAGATGGCCTTGTTGCTCAGGGACACAGAACCCGTTGCATCGAAATCATCGATGCTGATATCCAGGTCCGCCAGTTGGTAATTCCAGATGTCCTCGGCGGTCTCATAGGGGAAATACTCGCCGACCCCCAGACGAACGGCCAATTCCTTCACGATCCACCACATGGGCTTGGTGTCGAAGCGCGGCTTCACGCAGGCGATCCTTCGGTTGATGGCCGGCTTGAGGCTGGAGCCCATCTGCAGGGGGTCCGAGCGCTCCAGGAAAAAAGACTCCGGAAGGATCACGTCCGCCAGGGCGGTGGTCGAGCCGAAATTGACATCGCTGGCCACGATCAGATCGAGTTTCTGCAACGCCTTGAGATTGGTGTTGTAATCCGGGTTGGACATCAACGGGTCATAACGGAAGGCGAACACCACCTTGATCGGATACGGCTCTTCGTTGAGGACCGCATGGGGGAACATGAACCCCACACCATGGGCCGGATCGGCGATGGGAAACAACTCCTGGCCGCACCCGTCGAACCGGCGCTTGTCCTCCATCTCGGGAAACTTCTGGGAAGAAAAGGTCTTGAGCCCGGCCTTGTAACCCGCGTCCTTGAGGCCCTTTTTGATGAAGATCCCGCCCTGGCTCTCGAGGCTGCCCATGAGGGCGTTGAGCATCATGATGGACCGGCGGAAATAGACCTCGTGGGGATGGTGAGAGCCCCGATACCCGTAGTGGAATACCACAGCGGGTTTTGACTTGCTCACTTCCCGGGCCAGTTTGACGATCTCGGCGGCGGGGATCCCGGTCTCGGGCTCGGCCCATTCCGGGGTGTAGGGATCGACGAACGCGCACAGTTCCTGAAAACCCTCCACCCAGCGCTCCACGTACGGGATGTCGTAGAGCTTTTCCTGAATGATGGTGTGGATCAGGGCGTAGTTGAACGCCAGGTCCCCGCCCGGCCGGATCATCTTGTAATCCGTGGCCTTGGCCGCCGTGATCGAGACCCGCGGGTCGATGTAGGTCACCTTGGCGCCCTTTTCCATGGCCGAGATGAGGCCGTTCAATGCCTTGACCTCGATCGACTCGAAGACATTGCGACCGTAGAGGACCACGTGCCTTGCATTGCCCCAGTCGGCGTTGATCTGGCCGTCGGTGTACCCCATGATCGAGCGGCATGCCGTGTTGATGGACCCCTTGCAGACCGTGTCATGGGTGAAGTGATTCGGGGAGCCGATGGCCTTTTGAAACGACTTGGAGATGTCGGATATCAGGTTGGCCCGTTCGCAGTAGACCGAACTCTTTGCCCCATACTTGTCGAAGATCCCCTTCAGTCGATCCCCCGTATAATCCAGGGCCTCCTTCCAACTCACCCGTTTCCACTGGCCCGAACCGCGTTCGCCGGTCCGAATCAAAGGGGACTGTACCCGCTGAGTGTCGTTCAGGCCGGCGATGGCCGCCGCGGCCTTGGGACACACACCGCCGTTCATGGCCGGTACGTGCGGGTTGCCCCGAATGCTGACCACCTGTTCATTTTCCACCTCTACCTGAATCGGGCAGCGCACGGAACACATAAAACAGAGCGTATTGACCACTTTTTTCATGAGCTATTCCCTCCGGTCTATCTCCAATATTCATATTGCTTTTTAATATTAATGGGATAACCTCTTCCCAACGCATAATCGCCCAATAAACCGATCACCATCACAAATTCACACCATAAACGTATTATTTCAAATGAGACATAAGATTTACTGTGAACCGGTCCGGTTTATAATGAATGGACGCACAGACTGTCAACATAAAATATAGCTTCATTGTGAGATCTCCATTTCGAATGGGCCCGATCGCAGCCGTCTTTTTTGCTCACGAATTTTTTTGTTGCGCTTTACGGATTTTTTTTAAATACTTCGTTCCCCTGAAGGAGACAATGGATAAACGTCGAATGGTTGCATTCTTCATCTTTTTCGGAATCTGTTGATCCGGGCCCATATACGCCCATGGTGCGTGATATTGTGGAACGGGAACTTGGTATGCATCGCCGTCAAGAATGAACTGTATTCATTTCACACAGGAGGAAGGATGATATGGACGTAGAGCATAATCACCAGACATCGTGGAGGAATCAGATGACGAACCATTACAAGCTCGTATCCCTGCTGCTGCTCCTTTTCTGCCTGGCCGCCCTGCCCATGATGGTCGCCACCCCAACCTATGCCGCCGGCCTGGAAGAGGCCATCGCCAAGCTGCCTCAGGGAACCGGACCCGGCCAGGTCGACCCCAATGCCGAACCCGGATTTCTGGGCGTGCCCGGTGCCCCGAAAATCAATCCCATTGTGGCGTTTTTGTGGGCCATATGGGTGGGCTGGATCTTTTCCACGGTGGGGGCCTTCGGAGGCATCATGGCCGGTGTCGGTCACATGACCATCTACGGACTGGGGGCCTATGCCAAGAGCTTCAAGGACACCTCCCCGGCCATGAACAAGGCCGTCACCGACAGCATTCGGGTGTCCAACCAGTGGCTGGTGGGGCTCTCCGCCCTGGTCTCCAGCTTCAACTACTGGAAACAAAAGAGACTCGTGACATCCCTCGGCTTCTTCCTGGGGATCGGGGCCCTGCTGGCCACCCTGTTCATCGTCTTCACCACGGCCGGCAAGATCAAGTTCTCCCAGTACCAGGGGTGGTTCGGGCTGGTGGTCTTCGTCATCGGCGGGTTCATGGTCTACGAAATGACGCCCCGGGGCCAGTCCAAGAAAAAGGCGGCCAAGGCCGCGGCCAAGGCCTTTGAGGAGGCCGCCAAGTCCAAGGTCAAGATCGAAGACCAGGGCGTCAAGACCCTCAAGTGGAGCCTCGGCAAGACCGAGATCTCCTTCTTCGGCCAGACCTTCACCTTCAGCCCCATCTGGGCCCTGATCGGCGGGTTCTTCATCTCTGCCTTGGCGTCCTTTCTGGGGATCGGCGGCGGGTTCCTCTATGTCCCCTTCCTCACCAGCATCGTGGGGCTCCCCATGTTCGTGGTGGCCGGGACGTCGGCCTTCTCCGTGCTCATCGGCATGATCTTCGCCATCTTCAACTTCATGGTGCTCAAGGGCGTCATGGTCTACTGGCCCCTGATCGGGGTGGAACTGGTGGGCATCTTCGTCGGCTCCATGATCGGCCCGAGGACCGGCAAGTACATCCCGGAAAAGGTCCTCAAGGGGATCTTTATCGTCCTCGCATGCTACATCGGTCTCAAATATTCCCTGGTGGGATTTTTCGGAATCAAGCTGCCGTTCTAGGACGTTTTCGACCGTTCATGATGGTGCCAACATCCCGTTTTCCCGCATGACACGCGGAGAGCGCAAAGGAAGAGAAGAAAAATCCGTTGTTTTTTCTTGGCGTTCTCCGCGTCTTTGTGGGAAACAAGACATCTCCACGTATCCGTCATCGTTGACCTATCGCGTTGAAAAAAAGACCGGGGGGCGGCCGTACATGCCGTCCACCCGGTCTTGGTTTGTGGCTGTATGCCATTTCAATGGGTTATGGCTTTTCGAACTACGGTTGATCAGGGTTTTGCAGAACCGTAAATCCGTCTATTCAACAGAGGCATCATACGGTATAGTCTCGCCCCATGGAAAGCATGCTGCACAACATCTACGTCACCATCGACCTGTTCCTGATCTCTTTTTTCAGGCTGACCGATATACCGATCCTGAATTTCATGATCGGGACCTTGAACCTCTCCTTTGTGTGCGTGGTCCTGGGTGAACTTTCCGTCTCCCTGGCACTGAAAATCAACAAGCGGTATGTGGATGAAATGACGGCGGAGGTGACGAGAAAAGAGAGGCTCTCCATGGAGGCCCTGCAGGCCGGGGACAAGGAGAGCTACAAGGCGTTGAACAAGGAGGCCACGGATGTCTGGGGGAAAAAGTTCTTTACCATGGTGGCCTACAGCGCGGGCATCCTCTGGCCCATCCCCTGTGCCATGGGGTGGCTGGGCTTCCGCTTTGCCGATGTGGATTTCCCTGTGGCACTCCCCTTCTCTCTGCTGTTCAAAGACGGGGTGGGCTACAATTTCACTTTCATACCCATGTACATCCTCACTCGAGTTCTCTTCAAGTACATGAGACCTCATCTGCCGTATTTCAGGGGCGTTCAGAAGATGCTGGATGAGGGTGTCGGCCCCGATTCCGGGCACAACGATCCGCCCGGGCCCGCATGAGCGGATGGCAGGCCCTGACCGCCGAGGACCGGGATCTCTCCGAACCTGACGAATGGCCAGTTGCCGTGCGGGAAGAGACAGAATGGGTCGGGGGAAAAGAGGTGCCGGAAAGTTACCGCAAAAAGGCGCCTGCCCCCGCATTCGTCCGATGTCAACAGCGGAGTTGGATGATGTGGTGACGTGATTGGGTGATTATGTGATGATGTGAAAAATCAACAGGATCCATGTATCAGGAATCTTCATGAGCAGGGGCGGGATCGGACCCTTCGGGGATATCGGTTCAGCCACAAATGATGTCGATTCGATTCAAGGATGACGAACCCGTAAAAACTATTTTTCGCGCAGAGGCGCCAAGAACGCCAAGAAAAAAATTTATAATTTCAATAGATTATCTTTGCGGCTTGGCGCCAGGATGTGACTTTTTGCGAGGACATCAAGGATGGAACGCGCAGGGCGTCAATCCGTGTCGTCGTCTTCTTTTTCCCGAACGCCCGGGAATTTAAAAAACTCCACCCCTTCTTCCTTGAGGGTCTTTTCCTCGGCATCCGTGGCAACGCCTCGAATATTCCGCTTGTCCGCCACTCCGTAATGGATCTTGAGGGCCTCCTTAGCGAAATCCGTCCCCATATTCTCGAAGTTCCGGTCGATGTAGTTGACCACCTCCCGCGCAAGCCTCTGGTAATCGATGGCCGTCTTCCTCTCCTCGGGCGGCCGGCTCGAACTCCGAATGGCCACGGGAGACAGAATCCGGTGCACCTCGGTGTCGTTGCAGGTGGGACAGGACACGAGCCCCTCGGCGAGTTGTTCTTCAAAGGCGCTGCTGTCCGCAAACCAGCCCTCGAATGTGTGTCCATTGGAGCATTCCAGATCGAATGCGATCATGCCCGTCCCTCGAACGTTTCCAACCGGTTGAGACTCCTCAGGTTCCGCAGCTCACCATTCGGGTCATCTGCGCTCTGTTCCCCGGCCGTCTTTTCGAGCAGTGGAACCACCCGCAACGGACGGGATGCCCGCCCCCCGGAAGGCAGGTCACTTCTCGGCGTAGAGCACCGCCAGGATCCGCGTGGAGCGGTCTCCGTGACATTTCACCAGGTGGGGGACCGTGGAATCGTAATAGATGGCATCCCCCGGATCCAGGACCAGGGCCTCCTCCTCCAGGCGGACTTCCATCTGTCCCTCCAGGACGTAAATGAACTCCTGGCCGTCGTGCGTGGAGCGTTCCTCTTCGGTCTCCGCAGGGTCCAGGGTCACGAGAAAAGGCTCCATATGGCGGTCTTTCTTGTGGGGAGCCAGGGATTCGAACTCGTAGCCGTAACGCCGCCCCTTGGTGGAGTCGTGGCGCGAAACCACATGGCGGTCGGTGCGCCGCACGACCGTGTACGGTCTGCTTTCTTCCCCGGAGATGAAGTAGCCCATCTTCATCTCCAGGGCCTTGGCGAGTTTGATGATCACGCCGAGGGGGGGTGCAATCTCTCCGGCCTCGATTCCGGCGAGCGTCTTTTCGTCGATGCCTGTTCGCTGGACGATATCCTGAAGGCTCAGCCCCCGACTCGCCCGGACCTCACGAACGCGTTCGCCCACATTCACCGTCACATCCCCTTGGGACGATGCCTCGGGCTCGATGCTCTCCATGAAATCCCGTTCCGAGTCCTTCATGGCCGACTCGTGGCTGATCTCTCCCAGGAAGTCCTCGTATCCCTCGGTCCGGCCTGATCTGCTTCTTTCGTCCGACATGGTTCCCACCCTATGATTGATCCCTGACAAACGCAGCGCCCCTGTCCATGGCGTCCTGATTCGCTGGAATCATTCGATGATATCGTACATCCAGGGCCGGGTAAAGGGCTTTCTTGAGCGATTTCAGGCCCAGCACGCCGCTCTTCTCCACCAGGGCGCCCAGGATCACCATGTTCGCCAGCCGTTCGTTGCCCGCTTCCAGAGCGAGTTCGCGGCTCGGAACCCGAAGGCACTCCACTCCGCCGAAACGGATCTCGTTTTCCGGGATCAGGGAGGTGTTCACCACCAGGAGCCCCCCCTTCTTCACCCTGGGACCGAATTTCACCAGAGAAGGGAGATTCATGGCCACCGCCGAGACGGGGTGATGAATAATGGGAGAGCCGATCTCCCGATCCGACACCACGACGGTGCAGTTGGCCGTGCCGCCGCGCATTTCCACGCCGTACACGGGCATGTAGGTGACGTTCTTCTTCTCCTCCATGGAGGCATAGGCGAGCAGGTTCCCCATGAGCAGGACCCCCTGACCCCCGAACCCTGCGATGATGCTGTCGAAATACATCACTCCCTTTCCTCTTTGAAGACGCCCAGGGGATAGTAATCGATCATCTCCCTGGTGACGTGCTCGTTGGCCTGTTGGGGCGTCATCTTCCAGTTGGTGGGGCATGCCGACAGAAATTCCACAAACCCGAAGCCTTGGTCCCGAATCTGGGTTTCAAAGGCCTTTTGAAGGATCCGTTTGGCCCGCATGAGGTTCTTGGGCGTGTCCACGGCGCAACGGGCCACAAAGGAGGTGCCGGTCAGGCCCGCCATCAGTTCCGCCATACGGATGGGATACCCGTTGATCTTCTCGTCCCGACCGAATGGGGTGGTGGTGGTCTCCTGCTCCAGCATCGTGGTCGGGGCCATCTGACCGCCCGTCATGCCGAAGACGGCGTTGTTCACGAAGACCACGGTGATGGCCTCGCCCCGGTTGCCCGCGTGAATGATCTCGGCCGTCCCGATGGCGGCCAGGTCCCCGTCTCCCTGGTAGGTAAACACGAAGCTGTCCGGGCACGCCCTCTTGACCCCCGTGGCCACGGCCGCGGCCCGTCCGTGGGGCGCCTCCAGCACATCCACCGCGATGTAGTCGTACAGAAACACGGAGCATCCCACCGAAGCCACGCCGATGGTCTTCTCCTGCACCCCGAAGTGGTCGATGCTCTCGGCCACGAGGCGGTGAACGATTCCGTGATGACACCCCGGACAGAAGTGAAAGGGGACGTCCACCAGGGACTTGGGTCTCTTGAAAACCTGTTTCATCTATCCGATCCTCTTGCGATAGACCTTCCTGATTTCCTGATACAATTCATCGGGTGACGGGATCGATCCCGGAGGTCGGCCGTAAAAATCCACGGCATCCGGGCCCACGGAGAGTTCCACGTCCTCCACCATCTGGCCGGTGTTGAGTTCGAGGGCCATGAACCGCTCTACGTGGCCCGCGATCTCCCTCAAGGCGTCCCTGGGAAAGGGGAAAAGCGTGATGGGACGAAAGAGCCCCACCGCCATGCCCTTCTCTCTGGCCATGGACACCGCGTTTTTCAGAATGCGGGCCATGGAGCCGAATCCCACCACGAGGAGCCGAGCGTCCTCCACGTGAACGGCCTCAAACCGTATCTCCTTCCGCATTCGGCGGTACTTGCGATAGAGCATCCAGTTGTGGTCCGTGAGTTCACCGTCGGACAGATACAGAGACTTGAGCCGTCGGGGTTTTCTTTTCCCGGCCCCGGTCAGCGTCCAGTCCTTCTCAAACGTCTTCCTGCGGGGTTTCCCTGGCCTCAGGGGCTCCTTCATCTGGCCGATCAAGGCGTCTCCCAGGACCAACACCGGGTTCCGGTACCGATCGGCCAGGTCGAAGGCACGCACGGTGAGGTCATAGCATTCCTGAACCGAGTGAGGGGCCAGCACGATGGTCCGGTAGTCCCCGTGTCCGCCGCCCCGGGTGGCCTGAAAGTAGTCACCCTGTGACGGAGAAATCCCTCCCAGGCCAGGACCGCTCCGGCTCATGTTCACGATCACCCCCGGGATCTGACTTCCGCAGAGGTAGGAAATCCCCTCCTGCTTGAGGCTGATCCCCGGACTCGACGACGAGGTCATCACCCGGGCCCCGGTCGCCGCAGCCCCCAGGAGCATGTTGATCGAGGCGATCTCGCTCTCGGCCTGAATGAACGTCCCGCCCGCCGCGGGCAGGTGCCGGGACATGTACTCGGGGATGTCGTTCTGGGGGGTAATGGGATAACCAAAGTAGAACCGGCATCCCGCAGCGATCGCCCCCATGGCGATAGCCTCGTTCCCCTTGACAAGCATCATGCTGGATCTTGACAACGATTGTCCTCCTCAAAACGCCGTTTCGACGGCCGCACTGAACGGCCGCGTGTTCCAAATGGCCCACCTCCGATGAACCCATTCGAAGGCATGCCCTGCCTCTACTTGAACACCATGATGGCCACGTCCGGGCACATCTCGGCGCAAAGCGCGCAACCCGTGCATGAGCCTTCGTCCCGAAACTCCATGACCGGATACCCCGAGCGATTGAACCGCGTCCCCGGTCGAAGGAGTTCCTTGGGACAGGCCGTCATGCAGAGACCGCACCCCTTGCAGCGCTCTCTTCTCAGTTTGATGGTCGCCATATTCACCACATGTTCAGTTTTTCACAAGAATCATCATATCATTGGTGACACGGGCGGATGACATCAACAGCCGCTCTCTCCGTCGTTTTCCGGCTCTGTTCGAAGCCGGAGGACCGCTGTCACGTCTCCAGCACGAAGATCACTTCCATGCGCACACGGTATTCGGACAACTTGCCGTCCACCACCGAGACCCTCTGCTCGATCACGCGCATTCCCGTGATGTTGCGTAAGGTGGTATTGGCCCGCTCGAAACCCGCCTTAATCGCCTCATCGAAGCTGATCGGCGATCCGGCGATGATCTCCGTCACCCTGGCCACTCGCTCCATGTCAACCTCCTCCGCATATGCCGCATTGATCCCCCTGGCAGGGGGAATCCAAAACCCAACCTCCCGGATCATGTGTCCCCAGCGGACCAGTCCAGGTCCGTGAGCATGTCGCTGTTTTCCGTCATATCCTCCCGGAGAAGCCCGGCAAGCGCCGATGAAACCCTTCCCGGACGTCCGTCTCCAACAGGCCTGTCGTCAAACCGGACCACCGGCAGGACGTTGATGGACGTCCCTGTCAGCATGACCTCCCGGGCGGCATAAGCCTCCTCCAGGGGAATCCGGTCAAACGTCACACCCGAGATCAGGCGCTGGTTCACGAGGGTCTGAGCCAGGTCGAAGGCTCGCCTGACCGTGGTGCCGGCAAGGGTCCTCTCGAAACCCGGGAATTTCAACATGCCGTCCCGGGAAACGATCCCCACGTTCTCCGTGGAACCCTCGGTGAGAAACCCTTCCTCATCCAGCGCCACCGCGTACGGACACCCTCTCTTGACCGCCTCCATTTTCATCAGCACATTGGGCAGGTAGTTGCACGACTTGATTCGTGCATAGAAGGGCCGCTTGGGGGGGACCCTGCTGGTGATGATGCACGTCCCTTTACTCAGGACATCCTCCGGCACTCCCTTGTACCGGATGACGATCACGTACATGTGACTGGAAGGGCAGTCGAATGGATTCGTGCTGAAGCTCCCCGGTCCTCTGGAAAGCGTGATTCGAATGACGCAGTCCTTTTCCCCGCTCAACACCACAAGCGCACCGACGATCCCGCGGACCCGCTCATACTCCGGCGGCATCTCGAGGGCGATGGCCGCGGCGGAACTCTCGAGCCGCTCCAGGTGCGGACCCAACTGGTAGATCCGACCCCGGACGCACCGCATGGTATCGAAGACCCCATCCCCCCGGTGTACGAGATGGTCGTCCAGGGGAACCGTCATCAATGCGGGATCCGTCGTGTACCCTTTCCACTGGCTGGAATACATGGCCAGATAGTTTTTCTGCCACGGCTTTTCTTCCATATCCACGACGGAGAATACGTTGTCTCTCGTGATCCGTTTCACGTCCATGTGGCTCGCTCCTCCAGAGATCCATCCCCGCCCCCCGGGGTGAATCAGGGTCCAGCGACGGGAACCCGTCGCAGGCCGGGTGAAGGACCCCGCGCCCGGCGATCCGTGCCTGAGCCGAAGGGACCTCCGTTAAAAAACTCACCTGTGGGTCCGGTGAGTTGGGTTCCGCGGGGGGCGTATTCGGGCGAATGTCTCCGGTTCCTCCGCCTTGACAGCCTCCACGGGACAGACGTAATATATATAATTTTCGTTTTGAAGGCTACCCCACGAAGGGATCAAAAATCAACGTATTTTTCTCGGAGCGGCGGGCCCCCTTCCGTTCCGCGGGAGATTTTCATGCACGACAGGCAGCACGTCATCGATGACATGACGGTCCAGGACACCTGGCGAATGTTTCACATCATGGCCGAATTCGTGGAAGGCTTTGACATTCTCCCGGGTGTCTTCCCCGCCGTGACTATTTTCGGGTCGGCCCGGACCCCGCCGGAGAGCCCGATCTACAAGGCCACGGAGGAGACGGCCCGCCGGCTCGTGGAATCCGGGTTCAACATCATCTCCGGAGGTGGCCCCGGGATCATGGAGGCCGCCAACAAGGGGGCCGCCGAGGCGGGCGGCAAGTCCGTGGGACTCCACATCCAGCTCCCCCATGAGCAGCAGCCCAACCATTATGCCAACCTCCGGCTCGAATACCGCTATTTTTTCATCCGAAAGGTCATGTTCGTCAAGTACGCGGTGGCTTACGTGATCATGCCCGGGGGCTTCGGCACCCTCGACGAACTCTTCGAGTCCCTCACCCTGATTCAGACCGACCGGATCCGCTCTTTCCCCGTGGTCCTCGTGGGCTCCGAATACTGGTCGGGGCTCGTGGACTGGTTAAAGAAGACCCTGTTGAAAAGCGGAGCCATCGGGGAAGATGATCTGGACATCTTCTCCGTGGTGGACCGGCCGGAAGAGGCCGTCAACATCATCCGGAGGACGGTGGTCCTGTAACGTGCGATCCAAGGAAGGGGACCTTCTTCGCCGAACCGCCCGAGACCTGGCCCGTGTGGAACTCACCGATCCGCACCTGGAACGGTTCCAGGCCTACCTGGACGTATTGTGTCTCTGGAATCGACGGATGAACCTCACCGGAATCCGATCCAGGGAGCGCATGGTGGTGGAACTCCTCGCCGACTCCCTGGTTCCGGTCCCTCACCTGCCCGCCGCCGCCCGATTGCTCGACGTGGGAAGCGGGGCCGGCCTTCCGGGTATTCCTATCAAAATCGTCCGCCCGGACATTCGAATCGACCTCCTGGAGCCGTTGGAAAAACGGGCCGTTTTTCTGAGGCAGGCGGTCCGTATTCTGGGACTTGAAGGGATTCGGGTCCTTCAAGGCCGCACGGACGACCGGGGGATCCCCTTTCGCCCCAAGGGCTATGACGTGGTTACGGCGCGTGCCGTAGCGGGTCTTCAACGGGTGGTGGAGATGTGCGCCCCCCATGTGGCCCAGGGGGGCATGCTGATCGGATTCGAGGGGCAGGACGTCGAGGTCCGTCTGGACGAGGCCCGACTCTCTCTAGAGGAGGCCGATCTTCACCTGGAGCATTCCGTGGCATATGATCCGCGGGGAACGGCTAGGGAACGGAGGACGCTCTTCTTTCGAAAAGGGGCTATTTTCGAAGAAGGGCCAGGATATTGAGAAGCTGCAGATCGATGTATTTTTCCAGGCTCAAGCGCCTGTGAAAGTGCCAGTTCTTGAGCACCCACATGTGGGCCATCATGATGATGTTGTAGGCCGCCAGGTCCACATCCACATCCCGGAAAACGCCCTTATCCATGCCCTCTTCGATAATACCGCCGAAAATACTGGCCACGTCCAGCTCGAGCTGCATGACGCGGGACTTGGAGGCCTTGTCCAGGGAACGGGACTTCTGGTAGATCAGGAGAGCCTTTTCCTTGTGTTGATCCACCACGCGGAAATAGAGAATGACCGCAATGGCGAGCTTTTCTTCCGGATCCCCAATACCCTCGATCTCCCTCGTGAGGCTTTCCTGAAAGATGCTGAGCACATCTTCCATGATCATCCGCATGATTTCCGACTTCTTCTTGACGTAATGATAGGTCACGGGCAGGCTGACACCCGCCGCCTCGGAGATCTCCTCGATAGAGGTGGCTGAAAACCCCTTCTTGGCGTAGAGCACGCTGGCTGCATCGATGATTTTTCGTCTTACCTTGTCAGCCGCTTCAATCTGGTCGAGGACCGTCAACTTCCTCTTGGTAACGTCCATCGCCCTCTCCTGGGAAACCGCGGAACCGGAACAAAAGGGCGCTCCAGGACCCGGAGCAGACCCCGGGTCCCGAGACGCCGGCGGCTACTTGGTGTACTTGAAAGATACATTCAATCGGGTGCGGAAACTCTTGATCTTTCCGTCTTCAATGGTGACGTCCAGGCGGGTGATCTCGGCGATTCTCAGATCCTTGAGGCTCTCTCCGGCCGTCTCCACGGCGGTCTTTGCCGCCTCCTCCCACGACGTATCCGAGGTGCCGACCAACTCGATAATCTTGTACGTGCTTCCAGCCATAACCTTCCTCCTTTCGGGAATGGTGGTTTTGGGGAATTCGGGGCAAGGGGTCCGGGCCGATTCACCTCCTTTCTCGCTCCCTCACCATGATGGACTCTTCTGGTCGGGTCGAGAGATGACAGAATCAGGCGTTCAGCGAAACCGTCAAGCCTGGGTTTCACGCATTCCCCGCGGCCTTCTGCTCAAGTTATTTTATTCTCCTTTTTTTCAAAACCCCTGTCAAGAAAGAAGCCTTGAACGGCAAAACGAGCATTGACAAGCCGTGGTCCGTCGGACTAGGGTGGGCGCATCAACATGATGGTATGGGCTCCTTCGCGGGCCCTCCACGCCCGGTTCCCGCCCCCTGCGGGCGAGCCAAGAGGGAAGGCGGTGTGAATCCGCCGCATGGTGGCCGTTGCTGTGATCCCGACACCTTAACGGTGTATGTTTCTCCATTCAACGTCCCCGATCCGGGGTAAAAAGCCACTGCTCCTGCTGCTGTGGGGGTGGGAAGGCGAGAATGGGGCGGGTAAGCCAGAAGACCTGCCGGGCGTGGGAGGATGGACGTGCCATAACCCCATCCGGACCCTGTTTCAGGGTTCCGGGTGGGGTTTTTCTATGGGAGGATCATGACATGGACTGGAGGGAAGCGGTAAACCGTATTGCGCCGGTCTCCGGTGAATGGCTCGACCGGGCCTGGGAACGTCTGGACAACCTGACCAAGCCGAGGAGAAGCCTGGGGCGGCTGGAAGAGATGGCGGCCCGTTACGTCGCCATCCGCGAGGAACCGAAACCCCTGATCACCGGCAAGGGCGTCTTTGTTTTTGCCGGCGACCACGGGGTCGTGGACGAGGGTGTGAGCGCCTACCCGCGTGAAGTCACCGCCCTGATGGTACAGACTTTCCTGGCCGGAGGCGCGGGCATCAACGTCCTGGCCCGGATCGCCGGAGCAAAGGTGACCGTGATCGACATCGGCATGGCCCAGGCCCTTCCGGACGCGCCCGGCCTGATTCAGCGAAATGTGCGCAGGGGGACCCGGAACCTCCTGCGGGAGCCGGCCATGACCCGCGAAGAGGCCGAACAGGCCATCGATGTGGGCGTCGAGATGGCCGTGGAGGCCCGGAAGCAGGGGCTGAGCGTCCTGGCCACGGGCGAGATGGGGATCGGAAACACGACGCCGTCCTCGGCACTGTTCGCCGCACTCCTCCCCGCCTCGGCCGGCGAGGTGACCGGAACGGGAACGGGTCTCGACGAGGTCGGATTGGCCCACAAGACCCGGATCATTGAAGAAGCCCTGCATCGGGCCTCCGGGGACGTGACGGATCCCGTCTCGACCCTGGCCTCACTGGGGGGTCTCGAGATCGCCGGTATCTGCGGCCTCTGCCTCGGCGGCGCGGCCCTTCGCATGGCCGTGCTGGTGGACGGGTTCATCTCATGCGCGGGCGCCCTCGCGGCCATGCGCATCCACCCGCCGGTGGCCGATTACCTCTTCTTCTCCCACGTCTCCATGGAAAAGGGACACCGATGCTTTTTCGAGAAGGAAGGGTTCCGTCCGATCCTGGACCTCGATATGCGTCTGGGCGAGGGAACGGGATCCGCTGTGGCCATGCTGGTGCTGGAAAGCGGCATTCGAATCTACAACGAGATGAGCACGTTTGCGGAGGCGGGGATTGCGCCGGGGGCGTGAGCGGAGGAAGCGGAAGGGGTCTTCACCTCCGGAGCCCATGCCGCAACATCCTTTTTTTGGCGCGGATTGCACGGATTACGCGGATTCAAACCCGGATTCTGAAGTGGCAAACCCTTGTCGGGCGAACCACTCCGTGACTCTTACGGTCCGCCGTTTCCACCCACCCGCCCATGACAGGTCTCGGGGCGGAGGGGGTGAAGGCCCCTGGAGCGGACAGGAGCGGCAGGCCTTCGTCATTTCGGGCGGTTGGGTCTGGGGGAAGCCGCGGCCATCCCCCGCCCTGAAAAGCCTATGGATGACGCGGAATCGCGGACCCGCGAAACAGATAACCCTGTGCCGCGAGGGCCGGGCGGGGGTGGAACGCGGAGGGGGCAAGGGTCCCCCGGGCCCAACCGCCCGAAATGACCAGGCCGGGAGCGGAGGAAGCGGAAGGGGTCTTCACCTCCGGAGCCCATGCCGCAACACCCTTTTTTTGGCGCGGATTGCACGGATTACGCGGATTCAAACCCGGATTCTGAAGTGGCAAACCCTTGTCGGGCGAACCACTCCGTGACCCTTACGGTCCGCCGTTTCCACCCACCCGCCCATGACAGGTCTCGGGGCGGAGGGGGTGAAGGCCCCTGGAGCGGACAGGAGCGGTAGGCCTTCGTCATTTCGGGCGGTTGGGTCTGGGGGAAGCCGCGGCCATCCCCCGCCCCGAAAAACCTATGGATGACGCGGAATCGCGGACTCGCGAAACAGATAACCCTGTGCCGCGAGGGCCGGGCGGGGGTGGAACGCGGAGGGGGCAAGGATCCCCCGGGCCCAACCGCCCGAAATGACCAGGCCGGGAGCGGAGGAAGCGGAAGGGGCCTTCACCTCCGGAGCCTATACTGCAACACCTTTTTTGGCGCGGATTACGCGGACGAACCTCACGGAGCAAGAAGATGTCGATCCACGGACTGGTGACCGCCTTTCGCACACTGACGATCCTTCCCGTGCCGGGACGTGAAGACGAGGATCTGGCCTCGTCCCTCCCCTGGTTTCCCCTCACGGGACTCATCCTCGGCCTGATCCTGGCCTGTGTCGGCTGGCTCTGGACCCGCTGGGCCGGTACCTGGGCCGGAGGCGGAGCGGCCCTCCTCCTGGCGGGTTCGATTTTCCTCACACGCGGGCTTCACTTGGACGGCCTGGCGGATTGGGCGGACGCCCTGGGAGCCAGGCCGGATCGGGACGTGCGCCTCGCAGTCATGAAGGATTCCCGTCTCGGGAGCTTTGGTGGCCTCGCTCTGGGAATCGTTCTCATCGCCAAGTGGACTGCCTTTGAGCAGATCCTGTCCGAGGGGATCTTCTGGCTTCTGCCCGTCCCCCTGGTGGTATCCCGCACCATGATGGCGGAGATCGCTTCCAGGCTGCCGTATGCGCGGGCGGATGCGGGAACGGCCGGGCCGTTCGTTCGAGGCGCATCCGGAAAGCGAAGACTCCTGTCCCTGGGAGGAGGGCTTCTGATATGCGCGGCCTGGGGGATCCCCGGGCTCTTTTGCTTCCTGGCCGGCTGGGTTGTCACATTCATCTTTGCCCGCCACTGCCGCACGACCTTCGGCGGCGTGACCGGGGACCTTCTCGGCACACTGAACGAAATTACTGAGACCGGCCTTCTCTTTTTGTGCGGCTTGCTAGCGCACGGGTCCCTCTGGTATACGTTGACAACACCAGCGGGATAACCAGGTGCGCATTTCCAGGAAATCCGGAACCACAACGCGGCTCGCATCTTCCCTTCTTCTTCGTGGTCTTCGTGGTAAAAAAAGATGTCATACACCACGGGCCCAAGAAGCGCACGAAGAGTGGAAAACAGAAATACGACAATGCTCTCATGAAATCCTACACAACGATCAGGCCTGTGCATTTCGATCGAAACCCCGGCGAAACGACCGGGCGGCCCTGCGGAATAGAGAATGGACCCCATCATGAAAAACGACCTTCAGCACCAGCACGGGGGACGGCCCGACCGGGACTTTGCGCGGCTCTCCGTCGAACCCACCCCTGTCTTCGATTTCAGCGTCAACCTCAATCCCTTGGGCTGTCCCGATCTGGTACGCCGCCAATGGCCGGCGCTTATGCAAGGTATTCAGGACTATCCCAGCCTGGAGGGAGAGGGGATCGCCCGCCACATTCGAGAGCGGACGGGGCTCTCCGAAGACCAGGTCATCGGGGGGAACGGGTCCACCGAGATGATCTACCTCATCCCCAGGGCGCTGGGACTCCGGCGGGTGACCGTGGTGACGCCGTCCTACAACGACTACACGCGGGCCTCGGTCCTTGCAGGCGCCGAGACTATCCCGGTCCCCTTGTCACCCGAAACCGACTTTCAGGCCCCGTCCATGGAGCGACTCGCCGGGGCCATGGCGGATGCGGACGCCCTCTGGCTCGGCAACCCGAACAACCCCACAGGCACCTTTCTGCCCCGGACACTCCTTGTGGACCTGGCCCGGCGGTTTCCCGAAAAACGGCTCATCGTGGATGAGGCATTCATGCCCTTCGTGGCCGATTGGCGGAGTCAAAGCCTCTCCGTCCCGCCCACGGAGCCGAACGTGATCGTCATTCACTCACTAACCAAATTCTACGGACTGGCGGGGCTTCGAATGGGGGGGGCGACCGCCTCACCGGAGGTCATCGAGCGACTTCGCCGGTTCAAGGAGCCCTGGACCGTAAACGGCGTGGCCGATACCCTCGCTCCGCTTCTCCTCACATGCACGGACTACGAGGCTCGAACCCACCGGCTGGTATCCGATGAACGGGAACGCCTTCGATCGGCCATCAACAGCCGGGAAGGGGTGACCGCCTTCCCGTCCATGGCCAACTTCCTGCTCTGCCGATGGGAAAAAGGGCCCACGATGGATCCGCTGCTCCGGAGATTCCTCGCCGGCGGCATCTGCGTCCGCGACTGCCGGAATTTTCCGGGTCTCGAGGCGGGGTACTTTCGGGTGGCCGTGCGAACCCGGGAGGAAAACGATCGATTTCTGGATCTGCTTCCCACCCTGAGCGGGAAACGGCATGAATGAGCTGGCCGCCCTCGCCCTGGCCGCCTTTGCCCTGGATCTCCTTCTGGGAGATCCATCGTACCGCCTGCATCCCATTCGACTCATGGGCCGATGGATCACCTTCCTGGAAGCGGGCCTGAGGCGGGCCGGTCTTGACGGAAGGTTGGGAGGTTCGATCCTCGCTGCAGCTACGGCCGGCGCCTTTGTCGGGATGTTTCTCTTGTTCTCGGGCCTGGCCGCACGACTCCATCCCATCGCGGCCATGATCGTTCATCTCTATGTCATTTACTCCTGCCTTGCCCTGGGAGACCTCTTCCGACACGTCCGTCGCGTGAGCCTCGCCCTGGAAGGGGACGATCTTCACACGGCCCGCCAGGCGGTCGGGCGCATCGTAGGACGAGAGGTGTCGTCGCTGGATCGATGGGGAGTCGGCCGGGCCGCCGTGGAAACCCTGGCCGAAAATTTCGTCGACGGTTTTCTCTCCCCCCTGTTCTGGCTGATCCTTGGAGGGACCGCGGCCCGGCTTCTCGGGTGGTCCCCGATCGTGCCCGCGGTCTGCGCCATGCTGATATTCAAGGCCGCATCCACCCTGGATTCCATGGTGGGATACCGCGACGCCCGGTACGCCCGCTTCGGATGGGCAGGGGCCAGAGCGGACGACGCCATGAACTTCGTCCCGGCCAGGCTCTCTATTCCCATCCTCATCATGGGCGCCGCCGTCTCGGGCCTTTCCCCAATGAAAGGCCTTCAAACCGCCATGCGGGACCGGCTCAAACACGACTCCCCCAATTCCGGCCACGCGGAAAGCTTTGCAGCAGGAGCCCTCGGCGTCAGCCTGGGGGGACCCGCGCAATACGGCGGATCCCTGAAAAACAAATCATGGCTGGGAGACGGCCCGTCCGAAGTCGAGGTCCGTCATATTCATGCGACGGTTATCCTGCTCAGGAGATCTGCCTGGATCGGCATGGTCGCCTTGTTGTGCCCGCTCCTTTTTCTGTAGCCCATCGCCTCCCATCCCTTTTCTACCAAGACCTTTTGAAGCAACACCATGATCGGAGTTCAGGCAACATCACTCCGGTTCGATTTCCATAAATTTATCCCTGGACAAATCTATTTGCTTGACTTTTCGTCGATTCTCATGTAATTCCGTCATCCATGATGCCGATTATCGTTCACCCAGCACAAAAGGAGGACGCATGATTACCGCCAAGCAAATCCAATTTCGGCTGAAACAGCAGAAGAAGAAACTTCAGAAGGCCACCAAGGAAGTCACCTCGACCAATGCTGCCATCAAGAAGCTGGAGACGCAGCTGAAAAAAGCCCTGGCGGCGGCAAAGACAAAAAAGAAAGTCGCACCCAAAAAGAAGGCTGCTGCAAAGAAGAAGGCCGCTCCCAAAAAGAAAGCAGCCGCGAAAAAGAAAGCAGCACCCAAAAAAAAGGCCTAGCGAATAGCCGGCCGATTCGCGTCCTGCCACAAAGGGGCATGAGAAGGGAGCGCTTGCCCAGCGGTAGTGTGTTCCCTTCTCTTCCCCCTTTTACCCGCCGAACGCACATGATCCGTGAGGGCTGTGGTGCGTGTCGGCGAATTGTGTCCCAACCCAACCGTTTTTTTGGCTCAACCGTTTCAACCCTTGACCGCGCTCTCTTTCCGTTTTCCTTCCCCAACTCAGGATGGACGGCCGCGCAAACACACGCTCACCCTTGGTCGTCGAGGCCATCACCTATCGCGATCACAAAAGCGGATGAATCGATTTAGGGGTTCTTACGACTCCATCAGGATCCCCCAGGACGCCAACTGATCAATCATCCGTTTCCCATGACTCCCCTGCCAGTACGTTCGCCCGCACGAGTGACAGCGCCGATACACCCCCGCATGGTGAAGCCAGACATACTCCGGCACGGATTCCCTAACGGATTCGGGGTCTGCGTCCTTCAGGACCGTATTGCACACCACGCACCGCCCAAAACAGCGTTCCGGGTCCGGCCGAATCCATCCCTCGTCCATCAGTTGGCGCAGTTGGTCGCGAACGTGGTCCGAGCGGATAAACACCCCGCCACCGTGGGCCTCAACGGTCTTTGCTGAACGGGTGATCAGAAGGCGCGCCTTCGGATCCTCCGGCCCGCCCATGGCGCTTTCGGAATCCACCCGCCGGTAGCAGGCGTCATATCCCAGAATTCGAAGCCACTTGGCCAGCCTGCCCAGCATGACGTCAACCAGGAACCTCTCATTCATCTGTTCCACCCCCATGTGCACAGCCGCTCCTTGATTTACGACCCATGCCATACTAGGATGGCCGACATTCGAGCCCGACTCAACAGAGATCGATGACCCGAGGGCTGCGGCCCCGGCAAAGGATATACCATGGACAAGATTATGATCGAGGGAGGCCGGCCTCTGCAAGGCCGGGTCCGCATCAGCGGGGCCAAAAACGCGGCCCTGCCCATCATCGCCGCCTGCATCCTCTGCGGGGGTGAACACCGCCTTCAAGGGGTCCCCCGCTTGAAGGACATTCGGACGATTCAAGAGATCATGTCCGGCATGGGCTCCACTTTTGGTACCGACGGCGCGGAACTGATCGTGGATACCACCGGTCTCAGGGCCTCTGAAGCACCTTACGAGCTGGTTCGCACCATGCGGGCATCCATCCTTCTTCTGGGCCCCTTGCTCGCCAGGCTGGGCCGTGCCAAAATCTCCCTTCCCGGAGGCTGCGCCATCGGGGCCCGGCCGGTCAACCTGCACCTGAAGGCCCTTGCAGCCATGGGGGCGGAACTCCACCTGGATCACGGGTACATTCACGCGCGCGTCCAGCGCCTTCGAGGGGCGCCGATCTTCTTCGACACCCCCACGGTGACCGGGACCGAAAACATCATGATGGCCGCGGTCCTGGCCCAAGGCCGAACCGTGCTGAAAAACGCCGCGCGGGAGCCGGAAATCGGCGACCTGGCGTCCATGCTTCGATCCATGGGGGCCCAAATCGAAGGAGATGGAAGCGACACCATCGTCATCGAAGGTGTCCCCGAACTTTCCCCCGCAGACCATCGGGTGATTCCGGATCGCATCGAGGCGGGGACCTTCATGATCGCCGCAGCCATGACCGGCGGCGACGTCCATATTGAAGGCATGCGCCCCGACCACTTGAGCGCGGTCATTCAGAAGCTTCGATCCGTGGGTGCGGAACTGGAAACCGAGTCCGACGGAATGCACGTCAGGGGGCCCGCCTCTCTCCAGGCCGCAGACATCCGAACGATGCCCTTCCCCGGTTTTCCCACAGATCTCCAGGCCCAATTCATGGCCCTCATGACCGTGGCCCGGGGATCCAGCATCATCAAAGAAACCATATTCGAAAACCGCTTCATTCACGTGAGTGAACTCAAACGGATGGGCGCGGATATCGAGATCAACGGCAACCAGGCCCTGGTGCGCGGTCGGGACACCCTTCTGGCCGCCCCGGTCATGGCAACGGACCTTCGAGCCAGTGCCTCCTTGATCCTCGCGGGTCTCGTGGCCCATGGCGGCACCACCGAGGTTCGTCGCATCTACCACCTGGACCGAGGCTATGAGGCCCTGGAAACGAAATTTCATTCCCTGGGCGCCCGCATCTGGAGGGAAAAGGCCTGACATGATCCATCGCCCCCTGGTCCCGATCCTTCTCGCCTTCACCGGGGGCCTGCTGGCGGCAAGCATCCTTCCCGCATCCTCCCTCCCCTTGATGAAAGCCGCCATCGCCCCGTTCCTGCTGGCCGCGCTGGCACTCGTCCTGGTGTGCCGGGCCGGGAAAAAGGCAACCGTCGCCGTGGTGGTGCTCTTCTTTTTGCTCGGAGGCCTTATCGAGATTCGGGACCGGCCCGAGCGCCCGCTCGCGTCTGCAGCCTTGAGCGGAACCCGAGTCACCGTGGAAGGGACCGTCCTGGATCCTCCCGTTCGAGACGGGTCCATCACCAGGGTCTCCGTGCGCGTGGACTGGGTCATTCCCGACGGGGTGGACCACAATCCCGGGGAGCGAATCCTGGTCTCCATCTACGGCGCACCTCCCCATCTTCGGCCCGGGCTTCGCATTCGATTTCCCGCCCGGCTGAGGGTCTTCAGGAACTTTGAGAACCCCGGCCGGTACGACTACGAGTCGGCCATGGATGTCAAAGGCTACTCCTGTTCGGCATCGGTATCGGACGGCCGGCGGGTGGTACCCATGGGCTCCGGTTCTCTCGGGCGGTTCGGAGACATCCTGGAAAATGTGCGGGGACCTTTACGGGAATGGATCGCGCGGACCCTGCCGCCCTCGAGCGGTGCATTGATCCAGGCCTTGATCCTCGGGGAACGCCGGCACATCACCAGCGAACAGCGGGAGGCCTTTCAAAGAACCGGGCTGGCCCATATTCTGGCCGTATCCGGCCTTCACGTTGGCCTAGTGGCCTGGCTGGTCTTTTCTGCCGCCCGGTGGCTCCTCTCCCGATCCACCAACCTCCTTCTCGCCCTGGATGTTCGAAAGGCCGCTGCCGCGGTTACGTGCCTTCCCGTCATCGCCTACGCCCTGTTGGCGGGGTTTCAGGTGTCCACTCAGCGGGCCATGATCATGGTCCTGGTATACCTGGTTTCCATATGGGCCGATCGTGACAAGGACATCTGGTCCACTCTGTGCCTGGCCGCCCTCCTGATTCTCGCCGTAAATCCCGACGCCATACGCACCATTTCCTTTCAGCTCAGTTTCGGGGCGGTGGCGGGCATTGTGTGGATCGCCCCCGCCCTCTTTCAACGCCTCCCCAACCCGTTCCAGTCCGGCGACAAACCGTCAGCCGCATGGCCTTCGAAGGCCTTCGATTACGCGGCCGGCCTGGCCACGGTCACTCTGGCCGCCACCCTCTTTCTCCTTCCTCTAACGGTCCACTACTTCAACCGCATCTCCCTCGTATCCGTGCCGGCCAACCTTGCCGTCACCCCGATCCTGGGTCTCTGGATCCTCCCTTCGGGCCTGCTGGCCCTGGTCTTCTTCCCTCTGGCTCCTCCGGTTGCGGATTTCTTTCTTCGCGCCTCCTCTCTGGGTCTGGACGCCATGTCGGCGCTGGTCCTCTTCTTCTCCGGCCTCGACTGGGCCGCCGTATGGACCGTCTCGCCCAACCGTATGGAGACGGCCCTTCTCTACGCGGCCATCCTCAGCGGGGCCCTCTTCTTTCGAGGCCGCCTTCGCCTCATTTTTCCTGCGGCGTGCCTCCTTCTCGCGGTGGATGCCGCCTACTGGATCCACGACACCCACCTGCGACGGGACCTTGAAGTGACATTCCTCGACGTGGGTCAGGGAAACGCCGCGCTGGTCCGGTTCCCCCGTGGAGAACGCATGCTGATCGACGGAGGAGGCTTTCGCTCCGGGGGATTTGATGTGGGCCGGATGGTGGTCGCTCCCTACCTGTGGCGCCGAAAGATTGCCCGCATTCACACGCTGGTCCTGTCCCATCCCGAGGCGGATCACATGAACGGACTCACGTTCATCGCCGAACACTTCGGCCCCAAGGAACTCTGGAGCAACGGAGACCCCATGGATACCGACGGTTTTCGCCGGTTCATGGAGGCCGTTGCGGCAAGCGGAATGACCGTGCGGACCCCGGAAGACCCCGGCCTCCCGAAAGACATTTCGGGTGTTGGAGTGACGATGTTTCATCCTCTGTCGAGATCGCCGGAACGAGGGCCCCCACCGGATCCGAACGACCGGTCCCTGGTCTTCCGCCTCTCCTTTGCCGGGACATCCTTCCTGTTCCCGGGGGACATCGGAAGTCCTGTGGAGGCCCGTGTCGTGGCCCGTGCCGGATCGAGGCTTCGAAGTGACGTTCTGCTCGCTCCCCATCACGGGAGCCGAACATCCTCTTCTTCGCTGTTTCTGGAAGCGGTTCGTCCCACCTGGTGCGTGATCTCAGCGGGCTCGGGAAACCGGTTCGGGTTTCCCCACCCCGAGGTCCTCCATCGCTACCGCGCCTTCGGATGCCGAACGGCCCGCACGGACCGCGACGGCGCGATTCGGTTCACGGCCGCCGAAGGCATACTGGATGTGCGGGGATATCGCAGCGGACCTCTGCATTGATCTTGAAAGCAACTTGTTCTATGATTCTTGATGCGTCATGACCGTGAAACGGGGGATCAAAAAGGGGTGACCGAAAACGCAATGAAACCAGTAGACACTTCACCACAATGGATTCGGCGCGGCACACCCAACATCAAAAACGATCATTGGCGTTCAAAACCATATCCCGGGGAGGATCATTTCATGTGGAAACCATGGCGTCTCTTCCTGTCCCTCACCACGATTGTCGCGGCCACGACCCTCATGGCCGGTTGCGTCACCAACTTCGGTTACGGTCGCATTCAAGCGGCGGACCGAGGAGACTCCGTACAGGATCTCGTGAACAACTGGCAGAACTATCACGTGACCTATTCGGGTCTTTACGTGAACCGCCCCTCGGGTCTGATGTTCGACCCCAAGCACGATGATCGGGAACTCGTCGGAAACAACTGGCGACCTGTTCGGGACCCGGCAACCCTGAATGAGATCCTGAACTCGCTTGAGAGCAACGATATATATCGGCCGAGGCTGCTTCGCATCCTGGGGCCCGACAAGATTCTCTACGGCTATGTCTACACGGGATGGCACCACGTCGTGGCCCGCCCGGTGGATCCGCACGTGATGAGGGTCCTGGACCTCCCCGCCCCCCTGCCGGACGACTTTGACGCGCCGTCCCGCTAGAGGATGTCCACCAACGTCCCCGCGGGCGAGCGATGCTGAAACGGCACAGGAAAAACTAGCGGCCCTTCCAGCCGGGCTCGCGTCGCTCCAGAAACGCGGCCACACCTTCCTTGGCATCCTCGGTCACGCACAGGGCCGCAAAGAGTTCGTTGGTGTAGGCCACGGCCTTGTGGTATTCCAGGTCCGCCATGCCGTAGAATGCCTGCTTGCCCATCTGAATGGCCAGCGGACTCTTTTTCGCCAGTTTCTCCGCCAGGTCCATGGTCGCCTTCTCCAGCCCGCCGGCCGGAGCCACCCGGTTCACGAGTCCCCATTGAAGGGCCGTTTCCGCATCGATCATGTCTCCGGTCATAAGGAGTTCGAGAGTGCGTTTCCGTCCGAGCATGCGGGAGACCGGGACCGCCGGTCCCATGCAGAAGAGGCCCACGTTCACCGCTGTGAGCCCGATCCGAATCCCCTCTTCCACCACGGCCAGGTCACAGGATGCGATGATGCCGGCCCCGTTGGCCACGGCAAAGCCGTGAGCCGACGCGATCACCGGTTTCTTCATGCCGGCCAGGACGGACACCATCCCTTCCATGAGGGCGATCCACTCCCGGTACTCCTGTTGGGTCTTGCCGTGGAACTCCGACAGTTCGATGCCACAGCAAAAGGCCTTGCCGGCCCCGTTCACCACGATCACCCGGACCCCTTCGTCCGTTTCCAGCTCCGAGAGCCCTTGGCAGAGTTCCCGGGCCATCTGCGAACTAAACGTATTCAACTGCTCCGGACGGTTGAGTGTAACGGACCCGATGTGACCCTCCCGGTGAACCAGAATCGTCTCGTATCCCATGTTCCATCTCCTTTCCTGTTCTCCCATTGATCATTGCATGGTGCTGTGGACCCATCTGCCGGAAGCCCGCATGGTCAGAGAGGAACCTGGCAGATCCGTCGTGCGTTTAGATATCTCTCCTGTACCGGGCCCTTTACCGCACGTCCTGTGCATGCTTTGGCCAGGGTGACCCCCGCGTGCGTGACAAGGTGCACCTCTTCTTCAACCGGGAACAGGAGCACCCCGGCGGTGGAAAAGGGCCTTTCTCCCGGTTCCAGGCCGACCGTCCACCCGGGAAAGGCCTCGCGAAGCGCTTCGAGCCCCTGGTTCGTCCGGTCCAGGTCCGGATACCCCGTTTCCTCATTCACCACGACACCCAGCCCCCGCCCGAGGACGAGTACGGCCGAGGAATCCAGCAGGTCTTCCCCGCCGTGAATCCCCTCCAGGACCCGGGCCACGGGGACTCCTTCCCCCCAGGGAAGGTACAGGCCCGACACGTGAACGTCCGACTCCAAGGCACTCTGGATCTCCTTTCCCGTACCCGGTGGAGCGGGGACGCCCACCAGGACACCCGGCTCTTCGATCCACGCCTGCGGGACGTCTGCCGAATCCGCAGACCCTGCCGACGGATGTTCATCCCGGGAGGAAACGGCTTCTATTGCCTCGAGCGACTCCGGGTCAAAGACTCGGAAAAATCGGTTACCGGAAAGGGACCGTTTTGTGTTTTCAAGGGCCGAGAGGTCCATCCGAGTGCGAAAGAGAAAGCCTGTACCCACGCGCCCCATGGCCTCCAGGATCCGGGCATGGGTCGCTCGTCCCAGGTCCCAGAAGACGCCGTCCACGTTCTCCATGGAAAGGAGATCAAAAAGGATATCGTTCAGGGTCTCTTCGTTATACACGACGACCGGCCCGACCTCCCTTGCCAGGGAAACCAGTTCCGCCTTTTTCTCCTGCCACCAAGGGCTCTTCATCGGCCGGTGTTGTACCTCCACATATCCGAAATCCTGCCGGCATTTCGTCCCGAGCCTGAATGCCGGCATCCGCGGTTCTACTTCAACTCTCCCTTAACGGCCTGCCCTATGGATTCCAGGGTGTACGGCTTCTTCACATACGCGCCGGCGCCGAGCTTCAGGACCTCCCGGGTCCGATCGGTCTCGGAAAACCCGCTCACCACAATCGCCCTCTGCCCTGGATGGATCTCCAGAATCCGCCGGTAGGTCGTGAGGCCGTCCATGCCTGGATCCATGATCATATCCAGGAGCAGGAGGTCCACTCTCTCCGCCCGAAGAATCTCCAGGGCCTCTTCACCCCCCCCGGCCGTCTTCACGTGGTAGCCGAGTTTGTCCAGTATCTTGGACGCAATCTCGCGCTGTTCGGGCACATCGTCCACCACGAGAATGGTCTCGCCGTTCCCCGTCAGGTCTTCCAGCGCGGCATGAGGTCGGTCAGCCTTCGGCTTGCCGTCCACACCCGGAAGCCGAATCGTGAACGTGGTCCCCACATTGAGCCGGCTGTCCACCTCGATGGCCCCGTCGTGGTCCTGGACCGTACCCCAGACCACCGCCATTCCAAGGCCCGTTCCGCTTCTTCCCATCTTCTTCTTGGTGTAAAAAGGCTCGAAAATCCGTTCCAGGTCCTCGGCCGCAATGCCGTGACCCGTGTCCGAGACCTTCAGGATCACCCGGCGACCGTTCACATCCCCTTCGGATACCCGGAATCCCCTGTCCCTTTCTTCGTTTTCAGTGCAAATTCGGATTCGACCTCCGTCCGGCATGGCCTCAGCGGCATTGGAGATAAGGTTCATGACCACCTTGACCAGGTGAATCCGCGAGGCCTTGACGTTGGCGAGCCGTGGGTCCAGATCGCTTGTCACCTCCATGTCCGGGTGGTAGGTCTTCAACAGATCGAACTCCGGGCTGTACAGGTATTCCGTCACCACATCATTGAGGTTCACCACCTCCTTCTCTGCGGCAACGCGCCGTGAGAGGGTCAGCAGGTCCTGGACGATGGCGGCGGCCTTTTCACCCGACTTCTTGATGGTCCGAAGGGGGCTTTTCAGCGGGCTGTCCGAGGGTAGATCCATGAGAAGGAGTTCGGGATAGCTGGTAATACCGGACAGGATGTTGTTCAGATCGTGAGCCACCCCGCCGGCCAGGGTCCCGATGGCCTCCATCTTCCGGGCCGTGCGGAGCTGGATCTCCAGCCTTCTGCGCTCACGGATATCCCGGGCCACCCCCAGGATGCCGACGACCCGGCCCGAGGGATCCCGGAAAAAAGAGGCCGTCACCTCGGACGGAAACACGATGCCGTTTTTGGCGATGAGATCCAATTCGAAGGTCCAGGATCGGTCGAGGTCCCGATCCGCATCTTTTTCGTTCTTCAGCTCTCGGGAAATCAGGCTCAGCACCTTTTCCAGGGATTCGGGCGTCATGATCCTCATCAGGGGAACGTCCGTCATCTCTTCGGAGGAATATCCCAGCAGCCTCTCCACGGACGGGGTGACGAACGTGAACATGGACGTCTCCGGATCGACCACCCAGATGACGTCGGAGACCTTCTCGGCGACCAGTCGATATTTCTCGTCGCTCTTCCGCCGTTCCTCCTCCGCCTCCTTTTTCCGGATGATCTCCCGGCTCAACTCCAGGCTTCGCTGCTCCAGGGTATCCTTGAGATTTGAGACCCTCTGGTAGAGTATGGCGTTGGAGATGGCGACGGCCAGCATGGGGGTGATGTTCTCCAGAAAACGGGCCTCATCGGGACGGATCTCCCTTCCGTCCGACCGCGAGCCCAGGAAGAAAAGACCGATCAGGCCGTCGTTGCCCGCCAGGGGAAGGATATACCGGCTTTCAGTTTCCCGAAAACACTCCATCAAATGCTCCCGTACACGAAAACCACCCGGATTCGCCTCCACCAGACTTCTCTGGACCGGTGACCGCCTGGACAGGAACCAGTCCTTCAAGTCGGGGGCCAGGGTCAAACGCTCCCCGTTGGGTCCTAAATAGACGTTGACCTCTTCTCCCTTCTCATAGAAGCGGAGGCCCTGGATATTCAGGGTCTCTTCAAGGATCTGAGCGAACTCCCGAATCAGGTCGGCCCGGTTCCTGAGCAAAAGGATGTTTCCGAGAAACCCGGACTCCGCATTTTTGAGGCCGGCCCGGTTCCGGTGAAATACCGGCTCCAATGCAGCCTGCAATCGCTTCACGAAGTAGACGTTTACCGGAAACCAGAGCATGAGCAGCAGAAAAATCGCCCAGGGATCGGCATACCTCACGGCCGGGAAAACGGCCAGAAACAGGAGAACATTGGGAAGGAGGATGAACAGGGATATGGAGATCCAAAAGAGGATGCTCAAGAAGAATTCCGGTATGTCCATCAACCGGTATCTGAGGACGCCGTAGGCCATGACCGCGAGCGGCAGAAACATGAAGTTTCCGGTGGGATAAAGATCCACTCCGCTGATGGAAGGCATGTTGCCCAGGGTAAGGGCTCCGGTGACGATGAAGGAGATCAGGACATATTTCTTCTTGAGACGCGCTATGGGATTGGTCTCCTGTTTCAGATCGGAGGCCAGGGATTGGATGGCATAGAGAAGGACAAGGCCACAATACGCTCCGAACACCGTGAAGACCGGGCCTCCCTTGGCGATGGTTCCCCACTCGTACCGGTTCATCCCGGCGATATAGGCATTCGACTGGGTCATCAGAGAAATCACGAAACTCAGCAGAAAGGCCCCTCCGATCATCAGGGGCCTTTTGAGTCCGATCATCCGATGAAGAAACGCAAGAAAGATGGGGGGCAGATACACGTAAAAAAAGTGAATGGATCGGTCGATCCGGAGCAGGCTTTCCTCCTCCGTAATGATGTGCTGGAGAAGGAAAACCGGCGCCAGCATGGAGGCCCAGATGCACACGAGGGAAAAGAGGAAATTCTCCGGGTTCTTCCGGCCGCGATACAGGGAAAGGACCGCTAGAGATATACCTGTCAGCAGGGAGAGAGCCGGGGGAATGACCGTGATCAATCGGTGTTCAACCATATGGCATCGTATGGTGTTTCAGCCCAAAGAAGCCGGCGATCGGACTCCACGGAGAACAAGCCGGGGCGCCCCTCAGAGTGGCGGATTCATGGGACGGACCGAGAGGACCGGGCATGGGGCCTCTCGAATCACGCGCGATGTGGTGGACCCCACAAGCAGGGTCTCCACCAGGCCCCGGCCTCGAAAGCCCAGGGCGATCAGGTCCACGTTGTGAATCACCGCGTACTTGACCAGTTCCTGGAACGGCTGCCCGGCCAGAAGGGTCGTCTTGGGCTCACACCAGTTGAGGGCATCCTCCGGAACCATGCCGAGGAGTTTCTCCTCCAAGGCGTCCCGGAGTCCGGACCGGGACTCGGAGCCACGGCCCAGCGAGGGCTTGCTCAGATCCCGGTAGGCCTGCGGCTCCATGACGTGGGCCAGGTGAATTTCGGACTGGAACTGCTGGGCCAGGCTCAGGGCGTTGTGAAAGGCGAGATCCGAGTCGGGCGAGAAGTCGCAACCCACCAGGATCCGCCTGAACCGGACCTCCTCTTCCGCGTCCGGAGCCTCCTCATCGGAAGGACTTCGAACCACCATCAACGGACACTGGAGGGTCCGCATCAGCCTCTCGGAGACAGACCCCATGAACATCCTCTGAAGACCGGAGCGGCCGTGGGTCGCTGTCACGGCCAGATCCACGCCTCTTTCCTCGGCTAGAGAGGCCATCTTTTCGGAGGCTCTCCCCCCGAGCACCACGGGTTCCCATGAGACCGTCACGCCCTCCATGATATCCTCGATCTGTTTCTCGGCGTCCTTGAACGCCCCTTTCCAGTATACATCGGGATCCAGCAGGGTCTCTCCGAATGAGGAGACCGGGGGCAGGTCAACCACATGACACACATAAAGATCGGCGCCATACTCACGGGCCAGAGTGACGGCCATGGGAATCGTGTACATGGAACACACCGAAAAATCCGTGGTGCACAGAATCTTCTTGTAGGAAATCCTCATGGCGTGAGTTCCTCCTTGGTTTCAGGTTCATGCAGTGGTTCCGTGAATCCTCCCTGGCTTCGGCCGGACCGGAATGGAAAGCAGGCGCGCATTGAAGGACCTCGAATGGGGGATTCGTGAAGGGGCCGGGCCGACCGGGCCCGGAACTTCCATTATGATATGGCGTTTTCGGCGCCAGTTCAAGGCGAAAGGCTCCACTTGACTCTCCGTTGCGAATGGGGTTTCATCCCTCCATGTCCTTCATCGCCGACCTTCACATCCACTCGCGCTTTTCACGGGCCACATCCCGTTCCCTGGACGCCGCGCAGCTCGCGCTCTGGGCGTCGAAAAAGGGGATCACCGTACTGGGAAGCGGGGACATCACCCACCCGACCTGGCTGGCCGAACTCAAGGAAAACCTGGTGGACGCAGAGGAGGGGCTCTTCCGGCTGCGACCCGACCTGGAGCGGCTGGTGCAGGACGGTCTCCCGTCGGCCTGCCGGCGACCCGTCCGATTCATGCTCTCCGGAGAGATCAGTTGCATCTACAAGAAAAACGGCCGCACGCGCAAGCTTCACCACCTGGTCTTTCTGCCGGGCTTCGAGGCGGCCGCCGCACTCAACCGGCGTCTGGATCGCATCGGCAACATCACCTCGGACGGGCGGCCCATCCTGGGGCTGGACTCCCGAGACCTTCTGGAGGTGGTGCTCGAAACGGACGACCGGGCCTTTTTCATCCCCGCCCACATCTGGACCCCCTGGTTCAGCCTGTTCGGCTCCAAATCCGGGTTCGACTCCCTGGAAGAGTGCTTCGAAGACCTCTCCCCCCACATTCACGCCCTGGAGACGGGCCTCTCGTCCGACCCGCCCATGAACCGGCGGCTCTCGGCCCTGGACCCCTATGTCCTGGTCTCCAACTCGGACGCCCACTCGGCCGCCAAGCTGGGCCGGGAGGCCAACCTCTTCACGACCGATCTCGGCTATGACCCCATGATTCAGGCCATGACCGACGGCACGGGATTTGAAGGGACCATCGAGTTCTTTCCCGAAGAGGGCAAGTACCACCTGGACGGGCACCGGAAATGCGGGGTCTGCATGGAGCCGTGGGAGACGCAGGAAAACCGGGGATGCTGCCCGGTGTGCGGCGCGCCGGTCACCGTAGGCGTTCTCAATCGCGTGGACGAACTGGCGAACCGGGACGAACCCGTCCTTCAGCGCCCCTTTCACAGTCTGATCCCCCTTCCGGAGATCCTGTCCGAACTCCTCCGGTGCGGACCCGCCACCCAGAAGGTATCCGCGGCCTACGAGGCGTTGCTGGCCGAACTGGGTCCGGAGCTGGACATCCTCATGTCCGTGCCTCCGGAGCGCATCGAGGAGGCGGGAGGCCCCCTGCTCGCCCGGGCCGTGGAGCGCATGCGTGAAAACCGCGTGATCCGTTCCGCCGGGTATGACGGGGAGTACGGCGTGATACGGGTTTTCCACCCCTCGGAGATGGATGAACTGGCAGGACAGAGGGCCTTGTTCGCCCCCCTGTCCAAGGCCCGGCCCAAGGTCAAAAAGCCGGTGAGGCCTTCAAAAAAGCGGGCCGGACAGAAGGCAGGCCATAAAACGGATTCCAACACCCCTCCGGTTTCGGCCGACCCTGTTCTGGATCCCTTGAACCCGGCCCAGCGGGAGGCCGTCCTTCACCGCGGGGGACACCTCCTCATCACGGCCGGTCCGGGCACGGGCAAGACCCTGACCCTCACCCACCGCATCGCCCACATGCTTCGGGAAGGAGACGCCCATCCGGAGGAGGTCCTTGCCCTAACCTTTACGAACAAGGCGGCCGGCGAGATGCGGGATCGGATCGCGCGTCTCCGTGGCACAGAAGGCATGGGCCCCAGCATCCGCGTGGCCACCTTTCACCGGTTCTGCATGGAGACCTTGAGGACGGACGGCTTTCGAATCGGGATTTCGCCGGACTTCACCATCTGCTCCGAAGTGGACACGGCCCATCTGGTTCTGGAGGCCGCAGAGGAGGCGGGCGTCGGTAAGCGGGCCGCTGCGCGGCTCGCCTCCCGAATGACCCGGCTCAAAAGGCGGATGGTCCTTGACAACGGATCCACTCCCGTGGACCCGGACCTGGAGGCCTGCCTCGCGGCCTATCAATCCCGGCTCCGGTCCCTGGGCATGCTCGACCTGGACGATTTGGAGGTGGAGACCCTCCGCCTGCTTCGGGAACAGCCGGAAGTCGGCTTATCGCTCGGGAAGATGCACCCGCGAGTGTTCGTGGACGAGTACCAGGACACCAGCCCGGTGCAGGCGGCCCTGCTCCGGTCCCTGGTCCATGACGGGGGGTGCGAGATCACGGCCATCGGCGACCCGGATCAGGCGATCTACGGGTTTCGAGGGGCCGATGTGGGGGTGTTTTTCGGCTTTGCAGACGACTTTCCCGGGGCACGGAACGTGAGGCTGGATCGAAGCTACCGCTCCACCCGCATCCTTCTTCAAGGGGCGGCGGCCCTTCTCGGGAAACCCGACCCGCTAAAAGGGGGGAACGGGGATGGAGGGCCGATCCTCACGGCCCCCTGCGCCACCCACCGGGAAGAGGCCGAGATGGTGGTGGAGCAGATCGAAAAACTCCTGGGTGGCACCACTCTCTTCAGCATGGACAGCGGCAGGGTGGCGTCCCATGAAGGGACAGGGGAACTCGGATTCGGGGACGTGGCCGTCCTCTTTCGGCTCAACGCCCAGGCCGAGGCCCTGGAAGAGGCCCTTCACCGGGCGGGTATCCCCTTTGTTCGATCCGGCCGAAGGCCGCTCACGGGCCAGGTCCCGGTCGAACTCATCTGGCGGTTTCTGCAGGCCATGTGTCGTCCCGCGTCCCCATTCTATCGCGAGGCCTATCTCCGGCTCCTCGGGGCGGGCCCGGCCCGGGGCGAACAAAATCTGAAGGCCTGCGATCCCTTGGCGTCCATGTCCGTTCTCGTGGACCAGGCCGCCGCTGTTCACGGCCTGAATCACCAGGCCGGGGATGAACCCGCGCCGCTGCAACGCCTGCGGGATCTCTCCTCGGCCTTCACAGGAAACCTGCCGTCGTTTCTGGACGCCCTGGACCTGGACCGGGCCGTGGATCACGAGGTCCTCACGGGCGATCGTGTAGCCCTCATGTCGTTTCACGCGGCCAAGGGCCTGGAATGGCCCGCGGTCTTTGTCACCGGGCTCGAACACGGCCTCATGCCCCTGACCCTCTACCCGGATGCGGACCCGGACGAAGAACGCCGGCTCTTCTACGTGGCCTTCACTCGGGGCCGGGAACGGGTCTTCCTCTCCTGGGCCGGCCGCCGGTCCCTGGGCAACCGCTCTATCGAGTCGACTCCGTCCCCTTTTCTGAAGAACCTCCCTGAATCCATCTGCGCACCCGTCCAGCGGGCCCCGTGGAAGGCAAGACACCGCCAGGAACAGCTCGAACTCTTCTGATTTCCATCGTTCTCAGCTTTCGCCCGCCGTGCCGCCGAGAATCCACCTCAGATCCGACTCATCCAGGTATGCCCGGCAAAACGCCTGAAGGTCCTTGTCGTCAAGCCAGTCCATGAGGATGCGCACCAGTTCATCCGGCGAGCGTTTGGAAAGGGAAACCACGAGCGTTATCCGGGCCCGCTCGATCAGATCCCGATTCCCGGCCCAACTCCCGGGGAGGTCATACCGCGAAGGGGACATGTCCATGGATCGACCACTCCTTTCCGGGCTCCGGCCCGTCCCGGGACAGGCCTACGATGAACGGCCACGATCCGGCCCCTCCCCTCCGTCCTCCTCGTCGCCCTTACCGCCGTCGGCGCCGCCGTCACCGGGACCCACCGAGACCCAGGTAGACGTGTCCGTGTTCCCATCTCCCAGGATCCGGTAGTCGGAACGCATGCCTCCGGCCCAGCCCATGAAGCGGTTGGTCACGAAAACCAATCCGGCAAAAAGGGCTGCGCCGGCCATGGCCCCCAGGAATCCCATTCCTTTCATACTGCCGTACACCCACCCGATGAAGGCGCCGATCAGGGATCCGACCGGCATGGCACATCCCATGAACTGGGTATTGAATGACACGGTCCCTCCCTGGAGCCGGTTCGGTCCGACAGGCGGGCTTTGCCCGATGCCGGATTCCGGACGTTCCTATCGGTCTCACCGGGGGTGATGGGGATGTCGAACGGGATGTGTTCACGAGGTCCGCGTGAACATCAGGGGTCTTCGGGGAGCGGCTCCCCCTTGGCCCGGGCCATCTCCCGCTGCTGGATCACGTCCAGGTAGGCGTCCACCTCCTCGATGTCCTTGAAGATGCGCATATCGGGGAAGGCGTTGATAATCTCGAATACCTTGCGGATCTGGGGCTTGAGATTGCTCAGCAGGTACGACGATCCCTGGGCCTCCAGTGCCTTGACCGCCTTGAACAGGACCCGAAGTCCGGCACTGCTGATGTAGTCGAGGGCCTCCATGTCAAAGACCATGACCCGCGTGGCCTGACCGAGAAGAGGGCCCAGCGCGTCCTCGAAGATGGTGTAGGTATCGGAATCCAGGTGGCCCGAAGGCCGGACCACGATCATGCCTTCCGCCCGCTCTTCCCATGTGACGTCAAATGCCATCCTGTGCCTCCCTGGTCATGGAATCCACACACTCACCGCCGCCCGCTTTCGTCAGTGCTTGAAGGCCCGCTGTCCCGTGAACACCATGGTGGCGGGCGGATCGGCCTCGTTGCAGGCCTCGATCACCTCCCAGTCGCGCATGGACCCTCCGGGCTGCACAATGGCCCGCACACCCTCCCGAAGGGCCACGTCCACACCGTCGCGAAAGGGGAAAAAGGCGTCCGACACCATGGCCGCGCCCTTGAGGCCGCCGTTGGCCTTTCGAGTCTCCTCGTCGATCCCATCGAGAAGAAATCGGTCTTTTTCGCCCCGCTCCACCTGGAGCTGAAGGTCCTTGTACGGGACCCCGTGCGTGCGAAAGCAGAGGGCGTCCGCATACTTGGTATAGGCCTTGAAGACGGCGATCTCGGCCACGCCCACGCGGTCTTGCTCCCCCGTGCCGATCCCTACGGTGACGCCGTCTTTGACATAGATGACCGAGTTGGACGTGATCCCCTGCTCCACCTGCCAGCCGAAGAGCAGATCGGCGTACTCCGCGTCTGTGGGGAGTCGCGTGATGGAGACCGTCTTCCCCTCGTGCTCGGCTGAGGCGGGCAGGAAATCATCCTGGGTGCGGATGCGGTTGAGCGGGGACTGCTGGACAATGATCCCGCCGTCCATCAGGCCCTTGAAGTCCACAAAGCGCTTCCCCGCGTAGTCCGCGAGGCGGTCCATGCGCGGAACGCGCAGGATGCGCAGGTTGGTCCGCCGCTTCAGCACATCCACAGCCCCGGCCTCGTAATCCGGCGCCGCCACCACCTCAAGGTAATTCTCCGCCACCGCCTCGGCGGCCGCCCGATCCACGGGCCGGTTGAAGAGCGCACATCCGCCGAAGGCCGCGATCCGGTCCGCCGTGTTCGCCTTTCCGTAGGCCTCCGCCGGAGACTCTCCGTAGGCCACGCCGCAGGGGTTGTTGTGCTTGACAATGACCACGGCCGGCCCCGCGTCCAGGTAGCGCATGATGTTGAGGGCATTGTCCACGTCGGTGAGGTTGGTCTTGCCCGGGTGTTTGCCGGCCTGAATCATGTCCTCCTCGGTCAGGGCCGAGACCAGGCCCCGGCCCGGCTCGACAAAAGCACACCCGCCCAGGACGAGGTTCCCGTTCACGAGTTCGTAGAGAGCGGCCTCCTGGCCCGGGTTTTCCCCGTAGCGGAGGCCTTTTTCGATGAGTTCGCCACCGGCATCCGGGATCTTCCACGACCGCTTTCGGTAGACGAGAACCGTGTCCCCGAAGGAGATGGTGATTTCCGGTGGAAAATGGTCATCCATGAGCGTTCGGTACATCTTTTTCAGGTCGTCAGCCACGCATGCCTCCTTGCCGGGGCCCCTGGGTTCATGCGGCCCTGGTGGGCCCGGGTTTCTCTTTCAGAAGAGTGATGGCCTTGCAACGAGTCGAATTCTCGCGCAAAGCCGCAGAAAACGCAAAGATAACCGATGAATATGAATAGGTTTTTTCTTGGTGCGCTTGGCGTCTTCGCGCGAAAAACAGGTTTTTCGACCCCGTCAAGAGTGCTGCGGCCGGGGAGCAGCGCCGCAGGCATCACGCCTTGCGCTTCTCCACGTACGCGTAGGCATTGTGGTTGTGGATCGATTCGAAGTTTTCCGACTCGACCGCGAACCAGGTGATGTTGGAATCATCGTTGAGTTTCCGGGCGATCTCGCGGACGATGTCCTCTACGAACATGGGTTTGTCATAGGCGTGCTCCGTAACGAACTTTTCGTCCTCACGCTTGAGCACGCTGAAGACATCGCTGGAGGCCGACCGTTCCACGAGCTGGATGAGATCCTCGATCCAGACGAACTTCTTAAAGCGGACCTGAAGACGCACCTCGCCGCGCTGGTTGTGGGCCCCGTAATCGCTGATCTCCTTGGAGCAGGGGCAGAGGGTGCAGACGGGGACGTGGATCATCACGACCAGGTCCTTTCCCGCATTCAAGGCGCCCTTGATGGTGCACTTGTACTCCATGAGCCCCTCGCTGTGCGTGACCGGGGCCTCTTTCTTGATGAAGTAGGGAAAGGTGATCTCCATGTGCGCGCTCTCGGCGTTGAGGCGCTTCTTCATCTCCTCCATGATCTCGGGGAAACTCTGAAGAGAGATGCGCCGGCTGTGCTCGTTGAGGATCTCCACGAACCGGCTCATGTGGGTGCCCTTGTAGTGGCGGGGGAGATTGACGTACATGTTGATCTTGGCGATGGTCTGCTGCTCGCCCAGGTTCTTGTCGAGGACCGTGATGGGGTAGCGGATCCCCTTCACGCCTACCTGATCGATGTCGATGTTCCGGTCGTCTTTGTGGTTCTGAATGTCTTCCACGGTATGCCCTCGATCTTCCCATGGGATCGGCCATTATTTCCCCGGGCCCGGGCAAAGTCAACCCCAAGCCGCGTCGAATCCGTCACGGTCAAATATCGCCTTTCTGCAACCGGGTTTCTGCCTTGATTTCATGGATCAATGATTGTAAATTGAAGGCGTTTTACTGACATTGGCGGGGACCATCGGGGCGTGGCGCAGTCTGGTAGCGCACCTGCTTTGGGAGCAGGGTGTCGGAGGTTCAAATCCTCTCGCCCCGACCAGAAAAGATTAGGAATAAGAGCAAGTTAGGTGAGATTCCTTACTTGCTCTTTTTTGTCATGATCTGCCCTTATCTTCCCCTGTGTTCCCTATATGTTCCCCACTCGACTCGAAAGCCGCACCCTGACCGGCATAGAACTCTGCCAACTTCTCTTGTCTTTGCAGATTTCTGGAGATGACCAGATGCGTATACCGATCCGTCATGGCCAGGTCGCTGTGTCCTATCATATCCTTGACGTCCTTGAGGTCGGAGCCTGACAGAAGAAGGTTGGAGCAGTAGGTATGCCGAAGGTCATGAAAGTGAAAGTCCTCAATGCCGGCGGCCTCACATACCCTTTTCCATGCTTTGTCGACTCGCTTGATAGGTCTGCCGTCGAGCCTGCAGAACACAAGATCGGAAGAGACATGATCGATCTTCTTCCTGTGGCGCATCCATTCCTGATGATTTCTCCAGGCGAGGAGTGACTCTCTTGTCCGCGGCATCAGAAACTGTGTCCGATGTCTCCCTGTCTTCTGCCTGAAAAAATTGATCAGCCCCCCGCCTTGGAAATCAAAATCAATGTCGCTCCACTTCAAATCAAGGGCTTCTTGCCTAGATGCTCCATGCTCTGCACCAAGGTAAATTAGCGAGGCAAGATAGAACCTCGCCTTCACCACCTTGCATGCTTCGATGAGACGATCCAGCTCCTTGGGACTGATAAACCGGGTACGTTGATGGGCCTTCTCGCTTAAGTAGGTAATATCGACGAGAGGGTCTTCTCGAACAGCGTTGACTTTGGCAGCCTCTTTGAACACCTGCTTGAACACGAATAGGTGCTTGTTGGCGTTCAGGTTCGAGGTCCTTCTTGCGATAAGATCCCTATAGAAAACAACCTCATCAGCAGTGATTTCGCAAAGTAACTTATTCCCGAAATCCCGATTGAGAATAGTAGCCCAAAGGCAATAGTCTCCAGCTGTTTTCGAACTCATCCCCCCCTGCTCAACCTTCCTCTGCCAAGCCTCGATCATACGAGCGGTCATCTCCTGAAAGGTCATCAAGGTCGGCTTGGCCTTCGCTTGCCGGACCTTTCTCATGTTTCCAGAGTCCAACATGGCTCGAAGGTCGTTGGCCGCCAACTGAGCATCCCGGTGCCTCTGGAACGTCTTGTAGTATTTCCTCTTCCCTGTAGCCGGGTCCTTGAAATAGACCGGGTAACTGATACCGTTTTGATTCCTGCGTTTCTGGATGACGACTGTTGCCATTACAGTACCTCCTCGCCAGAAACGCATTCCGTAGCAATCTGATTGTCAAAGAACGACCACACGTCTTCCGTCTTGAAGAGACGGCGATTGCCGATTCTGTAGCTTCTCAGCTCGCCTGACTTCGCGTATCTTGAAATGGTACATCTGTGAACCCTCAATGTCTCAGCCACTTCGCTGAGAGTCATCACGGGTTTCCATTGTGACACTCTGTCTAAATCTAATTCATAAGCATTCTCCTGTTTCATAAGGTTCTTTCTCCATTTTCTTAGTCCAACTGGCAGACCGTCTGCCAGACCCCTGGAGTTTTTGGGGATTTTGTTGTGCTTCATAAAACCAGTTTATTCATAAAACCTCCGGCTTCTTCGTGGGCGTCACACACTCACTCGTCGGCCGCTCATCCTGGCATGACCTGAGCGCGTTGCCAATGCTGAATTGGGCGGCGATCAGTCATTTCAGGACTTGGCATCGCATCGCATCACGGGTGCGGCATCAATCACTGGATTGGCTGGTGCGGGATGCGAGAGGGTCGTCGTGACCCCCCTCGCTGGTGGCTCTTCAAATTGGTGTCTCACACCAAATTGAGTGGGGCAGTTTCCTGGGCTCCCAGAGCGCCATGGCTGTGGCTCTAAAAACCGGGCTGTTTCAAAGAATCTCTTTGGAGCAGCTAGAACTTTTTGAAGCAGCACATTTCGCGTGAGCGAAATAAATTAAAATACATATTTTATAAACATACTTTATAGGCTGCACTATGTAGCCACCCCATGTTGCACTATGTAGCCACCCATGTTGCACTATGAAGCCACCATCCCATGACAGAGGTCTTCATCTTCAGCCTCAAATAGTTGCTTCCAAATACCAGTCACAGGAAATTTATTATCCTCATAGTGATTCTGGAAGTAGCTCTTGAAATGGCCAGGCAGTTTTTCGCCCGAACGGATGAAGCTGGATTCCACAAGAAAATAGTCATGCTTTCCTTCTTTGTTGGTGCTGAAACCGATGATATGACAATCACCATTTCCCTCGATATCAGGCACCTTGATCAGAACTCCGTAGTCCGTGAATTTGCGCATGGCACGATGAACGCTTACCCTGTTCATGTTGCACTTTTCAGCGACGGTGCGCTGTGAAACATTCACGAACAGGGTGCCATTATTTCTGTATATTGTCGCAATCTTCTTACCCCTTCCACTCTTGTTAGATCTCTTGTTTAACTTGAGCGTGGAAGAAAGTAGATAGACCAACACTCTGAATTCCGCATGACTGAGAGAACGCACGAACTCATTGTCATAGATCCAGCTCTTGTCAAAGATGAAAAAACCTCTGTCAAAATCCACCAAATTCATTCCTCACAATACCTCCTGTCAAAACGGCAGCCCGGACTGCGCGATGGGTCCTTGGTTTTTCCCAAGGGGTAGTGTCTCTTTTTTCTTGCCGGTGCCTGATTTCGGAATCAGCCCTTCTGTCAGGCGATAGACGTTATATGAAAGCACCGAGACGTGGCATTTTTTCAGGATGCCGTGATAAAACTCGCACTGATTGCCAATGCAGGCTTGCTTTATCAGCGGACAATACTTTTGATTATCGGCCATTTCGCTCTCCCTCCTTTCCATTCAGATTTTCTTCGACGGCCTTCTTTGAGGCCGCAGCGAGGGTGTACCCTTCGTCCAGGTATTCTTTGATACGGCGGATCAACCTGAAATCCAGTTCCGAGAACTGGCGGTAGTTCCTTTTGCCGCAGATCACCCGGTCCGGTTTTGGGATGTGTTTTTTAAACTCCCAGTGCCGGATCTGTTTTTCCGTGACGCCGCACAACCTCGCGGCCTCAGCAATGCTGTAAATTTGTTCTGATCTACTCATAGTCCTTTACCTCCTAATGAATTTATTGTGCGAGGTGACACTCGCTCTCTCGATAAACAAACCGCCAGGTCAAATGTCACCTTTGCCATCTCTCATGTCGTATCACGCCGCCTCTTGATGCAGCACTTCCTCGACCCGAACAGTCAGCCCGACCGTATCGAACAAGGGGTGCTCATTGCGTGAGACGAAAAAGGCGATAAACCGCCTACCGGCGTCCATCAGTGGAGCCAAATCCTCTGCATCCGCTCGTGGGATATAACCGAGTAAGCACCCGGCCAATTCCACCCGGATGGCGTTTGGATCATAAGGATTATTCGGATCCCTGATTAGGGCGAAACTGCCTATATCTTTGCACCCGAATATTCGTATGTTCTGTTGAGCGTTGTTGAATGTGACGCCCGCCAACCTAAAAGTTTTCTGAAACATAGACTAAACCCCCCAATTTTTTTTTAGGCAAGAGCAATCTTCGCCGAATACATTTTTCTTATTTTGTAAATAGCTCTAACTTAAGATCGTCTATTACCTTTGTTGCTGGTATGCGGAAATCAGGGTTTACTCTCGGCTGAAGACAAATAAGCCTTTCGTAATCCTCTTGTTCCGCGGCTACCAACGCCTCTCTCGCACACCTGATAACATTATCTAAATCTGTCCAAGGTGGGAAAAAATTGCACCGCAAGTGTAACACGAGTGCCTCTTCCTTTCCGAGTTCATCGATGAATGCCCATGTTGTAAATATACCCATAATATTTTTTCTCCTTTTCCATTTATTTTACGGGTCCAAAGAACCCGCTTATTTCTTCCACAATCGTTTTTATCCTTACTGGCTATACCAAACCCTACGTGGGGATACGACAATCGATTGTGGCGTCGATCAGACCGCAAAAATGGGTGTCTGGCGCTTATGTTCATAACGTTTTCTGGCATATGACTCTCAATTTTCGCGGTTAATCTCAAAACTCTCATTTGAATCACCTTCCATAACGAATTTTGTATTTACATTATCAACCTTGACGCCCACATAGTATGTTATAGAATACAATTTCGATTTTGCTAGACAGAAAATGACATTTGAGACATTATTTTTTTGAATATTGATGGGAATCTTCCTATTTGCTTATCGGGAATAAAAACCCACCATTTTTTCGACAATTTTGCGTTGTTTTCAACCAAGCCATACCTGACCATGCGTCGGGGGGTGATCGTCGATTCTCGTCTCAAAACCCCCCCTAAAAAGGGGGGGTCTGAGAGCAAATCTGAGCAACGCCTGGACTACTGCTTCCCCAATCGAAAGGGATACAGGGGACAATGCGACGCCGTACAACCTTCGACGAGTTTCGCCTGAAAATTCATGCACTCGATGCATTGAAACCGGATGGCTCTCAGCGGTGTCAACTTCACATGTCTGTATCCGTCTTTGCGATTGGTTCGAATTTTGTGTTCTATTGCCATGTTTTGATTTTTCCTTTCATTCAGAATTCTACGCGGCCTTAGCTACGGCAGCGTGGTTTACTCTCTTCTCTGCGATTTCGTGATACTGTTCATTCAATTCGAAGCCGATAAACTTTCTGTTCAGTATCTTTGCCGCAACACAGGTCGTGCCGGACCCGCAGAAAGGATCCAGGACCACGTCCCCTTCACGAGACCCCATGGTGATGAGGTAGGACATTAATCGGACAGGTTTTACTGTCGGGTGGACATTCCTTCCTGGCTTTAACCCTTTTTCTTTCATTGCTCCTTTGGCTGTATCTGATCTCGTATCCTTTTCTCTTATTGGCAACTCCTCGCACCCTGCGTCCTTCTCTTTTCGACAAGGCTTCGGCACTATCAAAAATGGGAGATTTTTTTCTACCCAAGCGTCAAGCGAGAAATATCGGGAGAAACCGCCTTTGTCGCCGATACAACCAACATGCTCGCTTCTCATTTCATTTAACCCAAAGTGATCTGTCTTGCCTCTTCTCGCGGGAAATGAACCTCCTGGATGTTTCCTGTTATCTTGTAAGACGTCGTCGGATATGAGCAAATTGGCAGGAAACCTTCCTTCACAAGAAAAATTGTTTTTAATGGTTTTCTTTCTCTCCCAAATAAGGCCGGTTTCATGTTTTCCGTTTCCGCTAACACCCTGTTTTACTTGTGTATCGTCAGAAGAATCTTCATATGGAATGCGGCAATCGTCTAACCATGCTATTCCTTTTCCGTTTTTCAAGGCTTGAGCCAGAAGCGTTTTTTCTTCTATAGGTTTCATTGCTACAATAACTACCTCCACGGCAGGCTTGGGTCGAAATCCTTTATAAGCCTTGGAGAACTTCTTTCCTTCAGGTGTAGCTGGTTCTGTAATATACGCTGTTTTCTCTACGGTCCCGCTCTCATAGATCGTATTGCTTTTGTCACAATTTTCCCTGCTATTGGGATTTCGTCCAATTATTTTTCTCTTCGCTCCGAATTTTTTATCAATAGCTTTACCTACATTATTGCCCATTGAAATCCCTGTTGCGTAAGTCCAATAGAGTGAAGATGAATCAACCTTGAAACCTGCGTTTTCAATATTAACGATCATTCGTGCTAAGCAATCCTGCCTTGAAGCTGACATAACGAACATTAATGCGCCTGGCTTCAGGACTCTTAGACATTGTTTCCATATGTCTATTTTTGGAACAGCATTATCCCAATCCTTCCCCATAAATTTAATTCCGTAAGGGGGATCGGTCGCCAAGAGATCAACGGAGTCGTCAGGCAAGTCCTTCAACTTCTCCAAGCAGTCGCCAAGAATGACCTTGTTAACCTGTTGGGAGATAGCGTGGCACTTTGCAGGCAGGAGTGGCGAGGCGGTGTCGTCCACTGGCGCAGATGGCTCGTGATTATCCGGCTCAGCTGGATCTGGGAAGTCCTCGGCCCACTCTATTTCAACGTCCTCTTTGGATACGGGACCCTTGAGGGGGATGACCACTCGGGAAACCCGCGCGTTTTTCTTCTCACTCGCGTTCAACACCTCGGCAATCGTGTCTTTGAGACCGTCCAGTACGGGTCGGGGGTCACCCCCCGAGGGGATGACCTTGTCCCTGACTGGTTCCGCGTTTTTCAAGTCCTCTTCCGTGATCCCGAGTTTCTTGATGATGGCGGATTTGTAGCACTCGTTTTTCTCGTAACCGACCCCTTTCCTACCGAGTTCCCTCGCGACCTTTACGGTTGTCATGGTCCCACCGAAACAATCGAGAACCAAGTCGCCCTTGTAGGAATACATTTGGATCAATCGTCGAGGCAGTTCTTCAGGAAACTGCGCAGGATGGTCTTTTTGTTTGCATACCGGACGAATATTCCACACCCCAGGAACCAAGGACTTCCATTCTTCCTTCGAGATCTTGGATTCCGTCTCGACGTCGAACGGAACCTCTCTCTTCCCCTCTTTCTCAAAGACGAAGATGTATTCAAAGTTATTGAGAATGCGATACGAGGTGTGCTGGATCTTTCGATGGTATGAGACCTGCGGGTTATTCACCCAGTTGAGACCTTTTTCCCAGATGATGCGGTCACGCAATCGCATACCGTGATTGTGCATAATACCGTGGATGTGATGACCGATGAGTTCAATCTCGGGTTTCCCATGCACGCGACTTCCATACGTGAGGATGTCCCCGACGTTCACGCATATTTTTCCCCCGGGGACCAAGACCCGTACGCATTCCTTGAAGACCCCGTCCAGAACCTTAAGGTGGTCTTCGAAAGAAACACCCTTCTCGTATTCCATACCAACCCCGTATGGGGGACTCGTGACCACCAAACCTACAGACCCGTCCGCAAGTTCCGCCATGTCCTGCGAATCCTTGAAGTAGACACCTGGGATCTGACCTGCGGGAATTTCCACCGGATCGGGACCCTCTTCCTCTGTGCGTTTCCTCGAAACGTTCAGAGATCGAACCCTGTCCTTGATCTCGCGACAGGAAAGGCCCTTTTCCTCGATCTCGCTCGCGAGTTGACGTTGTGTGTCCTCGTCCTGGATCCTCGCGATTTCGTATCCCTTGGATGCGGTGAGGGGACCGCCATGCGTGATTTTGTCTCGGATCTCTTCAGGAAGGTCTAAAAGACTGAGTTTGTTGTCGATGGTCGCACGATGTAGTGCGTAACCCTGTCTGACCAAGTCCTCGTTGTTGTACCCGAACCTCTCCTTTACGGATTGGAGAAAAATCGCGTCTTCAAGGATACTGAAATTGCGTCGTTCGGTGTTCCTTACATACGCAATCCGAGAGGTTATTTCTTCCCCTGCGTCAATGACTCTGCACTCAACGGATTTCCAACCCAGTTCCTTGACCGCGCGAAACCGTCGAATTCCGTCGATGATCTCATAGACCGATCCGTTCTTGCGGACCAGGAGAGGTTCCAACAATCCTACCTTGGCGATACTGTCCCTTAGTTCCTCCTTTCTTTCGTCTGTCTGTCGAGGGGTAAAACCCTCAATAATTGAGTTGATTTTAATAAAATTCCTATCCATTACTTCGTCCTTTCCTGGTTTGTCACACGGAAAGGTTCCGTGAGGAGACTCTGACAACACCCATAGTGAATTTTTTTGGATGTCTCCGTTAGGTGGTCTCAACACCTGTCCAGGGTTAAAAGGACGAACGCGATAATCTTGAAATCAGTCGTTCATAATCGGGACTTCTCTCCTTCCACTATTGGGAATGTCATCGCATTCACATCTTACATAGAATACAAATCGATTTTTGCTAGACAGAATCGGGAGAATTTTTCGTTATTTTTTGTCAAAAGGATCCAGCAGACACACCACAAATGCTAGCGTGCTTAAACTTAAGGCACTGAAAAAACAATACAATCTCTGTTCACATTGGTATGAACAGTAAGTTGGAGGGTTTTTTTAGAATCGATCTGGAATTTTCAGCGCGATTTGGCGTGAATCTGTAGGAGAAGCACATATTGGAAGAGAGCGGGATGTTGGTTTTTCCGAATAAAATCGCTGGAAGGATGACCGAGGCGATTCAGCATAGGAGCTGCCCAGCACCTGTGGATCATAAACGCCAGGCGCTCGCCACAGCCACGAGGTTGCGAAATCTCGTGCAGGCCCTAACCCTGCTATACCCATGAATCAGAACGCGCCAGATTCGTGATTTGAGGGGAGAGACAAAAAATGCCAGAGGCGGGACGGAGTGGGAAGTCAAATGGATCTTATCACTGGGGAAAGGAAGATTTGAATTGAAAATCGCAAGGCACACAGAATTTCAGCGGGGGATCACCTAATCACCACCCCAATATTATAAATCACCGTTTGGTTTCATCACCCTATACCCCCACTCTTTAAGCAGTTCCAGACATGCCGCGCACGCACCATACGCCGAATCCCGATAGATCCCGATACCGTTCATCCTCTCGTCCCTGAAAGCGCGCTGGAGTAGAGTTAACCGCAATCAAGGACAGAAACCTTAAGCCCGGGGCAGTCATAGGCATATGCCTTGAAAATCTCATGGGCGTGCCAATTTATGCGTTTTTCTTCGTGCGAGGCCATAGTCAATCAATCGTAATCGGAAAAGGAGCATTACTTGTCATAGCATTCTGGGACGGCCTTCAATCATTCAGGAATCAAGGTTCTAAGGTCTTTTCAGTATCGTATCGGTTCATGCAGGCAAAAAACTATTCTTATGATTTAACTACCAGGATTGCGATCAACTAGGGGGATTGTACTCTTGCGATCTCAGCGCCTCCTTATAATCGTCAGGAGGGCTCTTTGGGAACCGCTCTCTGGATGAATAGTGATGTACTTCGTGCCATGCTCATGCCTGATCTCCGTGGCATCTCCCTCTAAGCCTTTAGCCAGCCCTGCGAGAAACTTTGCATTCACATTGAGATCAATTTCCCCTGATTTATCAGAGAGCGGTATTTGTGAGGTTTGGCCACTGCTCGTTAATTCGAGCCGGTTCTTATTGGTTTTGAGGGTCGTTCTGAAATTGTCTTCAGGGTCAGCGAACGCTGCAACCAAATCCAAGGCATCGCGAAGATCCGAGATCGGCAACACCAAAGAAGAGCATTCGGCGGAATCACGGAATATGCTGACGTAATCGGGGTACGCGGCATCTTTGACCAATCTTCCATTGACAGCCTTTCCTTCGGTGCGAAAGACAGCCCTTTCATCGGTGAAACCTACTTTGACCGGCACCCTGCTCTTTGCCATCACTTCTTTCACCAGCGTGGCGGTACCAAAGGAGACGATCTTTTCCTGCAACTTACCAGTCCATCCGGCATGAGGCACAGTCACCTCGGAGAAAATCACCCCATTTGTGCCCGTTATCGTGAGTTGGTTCTTCTCGATTCTGAAATAGGCACCCGTCAGGGAGGTCCGCTCCACATAGGGGTTGATGCAGGGAAGGACTTTCCCAAGGGCTCGTGCCAATAGCCTCCCATCCACCTCGATGTTTTCAGCAGGCGAAGGCTGCTTCTCAAAGAGCGTTTTCAGAGGCTTTGGATCAAGCGATTGAATACTCACATCGAAAGTGGGCCTATCGATCCGAATCCTCAAGACCCATCTATCCTCTTGTCCCTCAGCTCGTTCGGTCATGCCAATGATCTCGCATTCGCCGTCCGCAGGCCCTTTGAGAGCCAGAAGGTCACTCAACCTGACCGCTGAAAATCCCGCCTTCAGAATGACCGCCTCAATGTCGATCAGGAGATCAACAAAGTGGGCGCGCCTCAACTGGACCTTGCCTTCATCTGTAGACCTGATGAGAACGCCATAGTTTCCATCCTCACGGGTGATGCCGCCGCCTTTCTTGAGGATATTCGCGGCCTCCCTTAGCTCCTTGAGGCTCGCAAGGAATGCGATGTCCGTATTGGGAGGGAGGTCGGTTTTTTTGCCTTTGCGCTCCACCCGTTTGGGCTTTGGGGGATTCCTATATAGCTCCTCGATAGCCGAAAAATCCCGCTCAAGGTTCTTGCTGAGGTAAGAAAGCGTAGATATGAGATTCTTCGGTGGAACTGTAAGTTGCAGCTTGACCAAGTCGCTAGCGGAACCCATGTCGAGCTTGATGGATATTCCACCCTGCAGCCCCTTTCGTTCAAAGTACCCCGACACCTTTCTTTGAATCTGGCTTGATGTCTCGGCAAGCTTCTCCCGAAGAGGGACTACGAAATCCTTTGATTTGAGGCGGTTCACAGGCATTTTGAGGTCATTGATTTCCTCAGCAAGCACACTTGGAATCGCCTTATTCCTCGTGTTGCTGAGGTACTGTGCTTTCGTCTCCAGTTCAGCCGGATCCATGGTGAGCAAGCCATTTGCTGTTGGGATTCGTACAATTTCTGGGATCGACAGCTTTGACCACTCTCCGACCTTAAGTATGTTCTTGGCAACTATGTCAAACGACCGGAAAGGCATAGGGTGCCTTTTATAGAAGTTGTGAAGGGCTTCGCGGTCTTCGTCTTCAAAGGCGTCGCGCGCCAATATCGCGGCGATCGAAATATCGATCTCTCCATTGTGAAGGTCTCTGCGGATTTGATCGGTCCGGATGGTGCTGGCAGCTAAGTATCGCCGAACGGTCCTCGCATTCACCTTCAATAGCTCCGCCAAGTACGCTTCGACCTGGCCTCGTTTTCGGCCTTTCTTCAGGAGATCATCCCTGGTCACCCGACAAGCATTGGCAAGTTCCCAAAGGGAAAGATTCTTCCTGGCTATGTTCTCGGAAAGGCTGACTTCGTGCGCCATTTCATCGGTCAGCGACTCGAAGACCTTTGCATGCACTTCCCTTTCGGGAAACCCTACTTCCCCGGCGACCCTTTCGAGAGCGGCAAGCCGCCTGAAACCCGAAATGAGTTGGTATTTCTCTTTCTCTGGGTGCCGTCTCAGAATGATATTCTGAAGGATTCCCTTCTGGCGAATGTCTGCTACAAGCATGTCGAGGGCCTTCTCGTCCACACCATATTCAGAGGCACGGGCCTCAAAGGTGCGATCAGAGAGGTCGATCTCCTTGATCTTGACAAGCCGGACTTCTGGGTTTTCGGACAACGTTGTCCGAAAAATTGCTAGATCCGATTTTGATTCGCTTTCAACCAAGGCATCAAGAGCACAGCCCAGTTTCTGAGCTGTCTCTTTGGCCTCTGCCTCGCTGGTCCTGAACCCTTTTTCTCGGATCTCGAGTTGGATGGATTGGACAGGCAATCCTGAATCATAGAAATACTGGTTCATACGCGTGGTATCGGAGCCGCAGTACCAAATATTCTCGCCTCCCTCTTCCTCTTGAATAGGTTCAACGGGGGCTTCAGCTGCGGGCATTCCATTTTGCGCAAGGCGTTGAGAAAGGAGTTCGACGGTTGATTCTTTGGCCGTGTATCGCTGCTGTTCATTGTATCGGTGCTGGCCAAAGCCCAACAGAACGCACAGCTCAGCGGGGTCATAACTGAGTTTGTCTTTGGGGACTTTGCCTCCAGCTTCCATTATGTTGGTGTTCTTGATCCCGTGTACGTGTATTATTATGGCCTCGCCAAATTCCTCGATAATCCAATTGGCGAACTCATCTATGCATCCCAAGTACATATCATCAGGGATTTTCTCGGCATGTTCAATTTTGTTCAGGTCGAGCCTTTTTGCCTTTTCATCTGCCTTTTCCCCCCCTGGTTTCTTGTAGCAGTCGTTGACTACGGCATAGAACTCGAAAGCGCGATTCAATTCATCGGCAATGATATTGGTGAAGTTATCATCCTTCTTCGCCCCGTGCGGGGCAATGACCAGGACCTTTTTCTTACCCTTGAGATAACGCACGCTCCCGTCTTCGGAGGCGGCCTTTTCCCCGACCGCGGTCTTCCTTTTCTCCTGCTCCTTCTTGGTCTCTGGTTTCTCCGCCATTGTAACCCTCGCCTTACTCAGAGTTCCTGTTTTCCGCCGCCTTCCTCAATGGTGCATTCCCCACCTCTCCATCACTCGTTTCGCAGACCAGAAGCGTTTCGGTTTTTCCACGACTCCTCCCCCCTTGAATTGGGAACACCTTTATACTCGGCTTTTATGCATGTCAGGAGACAATCAAATCGGACATGGATCCTTTTCGCGAATACCTTTCAATATCATAATAAGGTGGCTGGATGCAAATGAGGGAAACCCGATTTTTGGATTTTTCCGGAGGAAACCCATTTTTCACACACACGAGGAATGTGCGTGTGTGAAATGTCTTCATCGTCCAGAAACAAAATAAAATCGATGGAAGGATGACCGATGGGATTCAGCCCAAGCGCTGTCCAGCACCTGTGGATCATAACGACCAGGCGCTCGCCACATCAAATGGGCCGGGTGTTGGTCCGCGCAGGCACAAGATGCTGAACGAGTTCACCAAATGATTAGTGCGGTAAACTGTGAAGGAAGAGAGCATTCTATTTTATAAAAATACAATATTATGCTTCTTCATCTTGAAATGATATAGGAAACAAGCTGAAATCATAAGTTCTTTTTAGCTCTGAAATTACTTCAATCTTAGTCCAAGGAGCTCGACTTGCAAGTTTATACAACTGAAAAGCAACCTCTTTATTGCATCTATTGTCAATAGCTAATTGAATTAGAGAAGTTATATCTTCTTTAATAGCTGAGTAAAAACTCATCGTCTTGAACCACCATGGTTCGGTGATCTTATTAAGGATAAATATCAGATCATTCTCTATACAAATATTTCTAGCAGCCAGATATTCTTGGTAAGTTAAATGGCCAAAAGAAAGGGCTCCATTAGCTTCGTATTCAAGAACCCCACGGTGAACACAATCCAAGACCATGTCCCCTGGAGAACCGTGAAAATCGGCAGAAAAGTACTGCTCTGCTATGTCTTTTGCATTTTCCATGGATACGATTCGTTTTTCATCCATATGCATAAAAAAGGCCAATTCAATTATTAATTTCCAATATCGCTTTACTAATTCACTCGGCAAGCGGCGGATACCCTTGGCTTGATCCCATTTGCCTAATAACAAATCAAATCGATTCCCATAAAGTTCAACTTCAGTGGATGGCATTTTCGCATCTACGTCAAAAAGAGAACAAAGCAACGCTGCGACCAATGGATTTGAAGCTGCTTCTCGCATTTTTGGATTTGATTCAAACCATTTGTTTATCTCATTCAATGAGCTTGGTTGCGATGAAAACCATTTTGTTATAAATTGTGATAATTGATCATGTGAAAATGGAACAACTGCGAGATAAAGAGCACTTGGAAATTCTGGTGGCACGAATGTACTTCTGCAACTCACCGTAATCCGACATTTCGGGTATTCGACAGCCAATTGTTCAATATTACTCATTAGTTCATCTGCGTCAGAACCAAATTCGTCGATCCCATCAAAAAATAGCTCGAAGGCTCCTGAAGATAATTGAGATAAAACTTTCTTACGTGAAATTCTACCTCTTTCATACTCGTAGCCTTGATTCTCAAGTTGCTGAATGCACGCACTAAGAAGAGATTCTTTTGAGGCTTCTTTCAGCAACGTCAATGGAACAAAAATCGGAAGTACCGAATTTGAGGAATGCAAGAGAGTTCTAGCCAATTGGCGTAGAAGTGTAGTCTTGCCCGCACCAGGCTCACCAAGAATGTATTTGTTACGTGAAATTTTACCCAACAATTCAGCGGGAATCCTAGATTGTGGTGGTATCCATTCCGGTTCTTGATTTCGATTTACAAAATATAGCCAGTTATCCCAAATCGGTTTCAACATCCTGAACTTGCGCAGGTTTTTCTGTTCATGAATTAGAGAGGCGGCTTTCTGTGTACATTCTTCTTCGGTGAGACACTTAGAAATCTCGGGAAAAGTAGTAAGTGAATCTCTAAGTTTTAATTGGAGTCCATGGATTATTGGATCAAGATCTATTTGTATAACTTTCATGGAAAATTTATGTTGTATTAATTTCTTTTTGAGGTTGAGTTCCTCAACTTCTTCACTTGAGATCACCTCTGGTGGATCAGTAATTTTTGCCTTGCAGCCTAGCCAGGCTTCGATTTCATTTAAGCGCTCTATATCTTTTTTATCAATGGTTATGAGTTTTTTCCCTTCTTTGCATAATGGACGCGTTGCTATAAGTTCAAAAAATTCATCTGAGTGCTTTAAGGCGGCTTCAACATATATGCTATCTAAAGTTAATTCGGATGTTAAACCGAAAGCTAAAATTGATTCAGGGATTTTATTTAGATGTCGATTAATCTGATATCTATACCTAACCTCCATACTGAAATTGTCCAAGAAATGAGGGATATGTTTTTGTATCAAATCGAGCAATTTGCTGCCATCAACTAATTCTATATTATTATAATCTAATTTTTTTGATCTAATATGATATTTATTCCATACTGATGGAGCAATAGCATAGGGCGTAACGAAAACACAAGCATCAGGCGATCTCTTGGTGTTAGTTACTGGATCAACAATTTCCTCATCCCTGGCCTGAAGTAGTTGTGAAAATAAGGCTCCCAAAGAATCCTTGGAAGTAACACTAGCCATTAGTTTAACCTTTTTAATCTGAATTGCATAAAGCTTAATACGCCCAAATTCCGAATGGAGTGTAGCTACAAGGTCTTTTCCTGTTTCGTCAGGGCCAGAATTATCTCGGACGTTTTCGAAGCCCAGAGAACGAAGGATGGGTTCGACAATTTTGCTCTGAAGTTGGGCTTCTGACATGTTTGCAAGTTCCCTCAAAGCCCTTGATTCGTAGTCGCTTTTTTTACTTCGTTGGGACATGAGAGCTCCATTTTATGAAGATACTATTTATAATATTTACAAAATAAAGATATATCAAAACAAACAATTTGGAGCGCTATATTATTCTATAAATTTGAGTTGATAATCAATCACTATTAACTCTAAATTTTGCAATGTGCTATAATTACAAAAGACTTGTTGTTGTTATATACAACGACATACAACTTTAAGGCATAATACCTATTAAACTTTGAATAGATGTCAGTAGATATTGCATGTATTTATAATCACTGTAATAGAACAATTTTTATTTTCACCCTCAACCCTTCGCGTTCATCTTTCTTCCCAAGACCCCCGCTTTGCGCCTCAGCAACCGCAAAACAAAAACCCCACCTCTCTCCTTTGAGAAATGGGGTCATAGACGGCTAGGGTCATAGTACCCTCGCTTGGTCAAAATATTCGCTATTTGTTTGCTAGGAAAACATACGTGCGCTCGTATAATAGGAAGGAAAATACATGAAAAGTCAAGATCAAACTGAATCTGTTTTCATCGAAAACTAGCAGCCCAGAAATCCGCACCTAATCCAAGGGGCCTATGGTTATGTTGCCTTGTCCATCAACTTGGCACCTCCTTTGTAAGACCCTGGCGGGTCAGAGGACCTTACCCCATCCACTGTCCGCCAGGGTTCCCTTCCATCTACTCACTTCCCCGCCTTGCGCACCCACTCCCTCAGCGACGCCTTCTCGAACCGCCACTTGTTCAAAACCATCTTCGCAGGGATTCTGCCGGCCTTGGCTTTCTGAAACAGCGATCACGACAATTCGAGTGCATCTCCGTCATTCATCAATCGGACATTGGAGAAATACTCCGTATACTTCTCTGGATGGAAGGTATGTATAGGAATGACCATTTTGGGCTCCAGCGCGGATACCAACCGCTTCAGATCTGAAAGCTTGGCGTGGCCACTTGTGTGAATATATGCAACTCGAACATTCTTCCCTTCAAGGTAAGACTTGAGATTCGCCAGTGGTCTGCTACGTTCAATGTAGCCACGCCACATGGAGTAGACCCAGGTGGCATTATCCAAGTCCATGAACCGCTTGAGTTCGGAAAGAAAACCTGGACGGATAATCATAACCGCCTTGGAGGAAATCTCGTTTATCCTCTGCCATCTGATTCCGTTTTTCCGCTGGTGTTCCAAGACCTCTTCAAGGCCCAACTTCTTAAACCAGTCGGCAAGCATGCGAGGGTAGCAGACCCTGATTTTTGGCCAAGAGGGCTGGGGGATCTTTGCGTATTTCCCCAACCTTTCAAGGATCTCGGCAGTGTAGAAATCGATGATGAGCATTCGACCGGTGCGTTTGGCGGCCTTGAATATCGAGACCAGGCGGTCTATGTTCTGGCTGGAAGTGCTGACAAGAACGATACCGTCAGTTTTTTCAATCTCCCTGACGAACGAGTCCTCGACTTCCGATTCCGAAAGAGTGATCTCTTCCGCCCGCTCTCCCAGCATCGAACCTTCCATCAACAGCACATCAACTTTAGCAGGGGGATTGCCTGTCAGGCGATCAAGGAGCCTTCGCTTTCGTCCGTGTCCACGAAAATCCCCCGTATAGAACACCCGCTTCTCCCCTGCAGAGACCAGGAATCCGTAAGCATCAAAGGCCGAGTGATCCATCAGATAGGGAGTTATCGAAAAAGGGCCGATTTGAAATGCTTCATTTGAGCGGAAAGATTTTGTTTGAAAAGGCCGGAGTTTACCAAAACCTGTCCTGGACGTGATCTCCATCAACTCAGCAGAGGCATCACCGCAATAAACGGGTATTTCTGACGGTAACAACCCTGCAAGGCCGTAATGATCAAGGTGTGCATGAGATAAGATAAGAGCATCAATATTTTTTTCTTTGTTTGCCAGAAGGGGTGATAGCGATTCAGGCAATTGGGCATCTATCTCTCCTTCAAACCTGTAATCAAGGGGAAGCCCAATATCCAACAAGATATTATGTCCCTCAAAACCGAACTCAACGCAACTACCGCCGATTTGATTGGAACCACGATGGATTATAAGTTTCATGGAGGACCTGATAAAAAAGCTGGAGCGATATCAGCGTTATTCCATGGATATAACATGTTTCCAGTGATCGACTTTCAGGTTTTCAATTGCATCACTGTCATGAATGGTTACTATACTCTGTTGTTTCAATCCGTAATTTACATAGATTTCTTTGCAAGTTAGAATAAAATCGTGTTTCGTTAATTTAAAAGACATAAAAGATAGCTTGGAATTGAATTCAAGCCAAATATCATTCAACAAACTTATCAAAATATCCATCTTATTTGGGTAAGCAATTCCGTTGGGATCAATCAGTGAATAGCGCTCATAGTATTCATCAGGAGCCAATATGCAAAGCTCAACAGTCTGATAGTTAGGGATGTCCTTTATGTCGCGCTCAAGAATAATTCTATATTCGATGAGATTTTTCAGGCTTTCTACTATGGCATAAAATGGTGAGTTGTTGCTGTTCCATGGTTTGAGTTCGACAAAAGTGATCTTGTCATCATCGGTTATTGCGATATCGACCGATTCTTTTCTACCGCCAATCGGCAACTGGTTATAGAAACCGACAGGGTTGGAGACAACGACGAAACGCTCAAGGGCTTCTTCGGGCCTGAAGGGTGATCCGTCGATTTTCATTGTGAAGGACGTCTTGCGATGGAGGGTGAAAAGCTTTTCCCCTTTTGGCCTATTGTTTTCAGTGTCTATCACCTCTCTAAGTGTTTTATGCAAGCCGGAGGGGGTGAAGACCGGATCGCCGTCTTCGAGAAACTCAAGCCATCCTCGTTTGTGTTTGAGCCGGCAATATTCAGATTTCGCAGTGTCTAATCGGCGAATAACCTCGTTGAGGATGTCCTTCATCGGCAACCCCTCGGCATAGAGATATGAAGGGATCCTCTACTTCCCTGCCTTCCTCACCCACTCCCTCAGCGACTCCTTCTCGAACCGCCACTTGTTCAGGACCATCTTCGCAGGGATTTTGCCCGCCTTGGCCAGCTTGTAGACGGACCGTTTTCCCAATCGCAGGTAATCCGCTGCTTCCTCAATCGTCAGAATGTCGTTATCCTGGGCCATGGTTGCCTCCTCTTTGATTCAGACAAACAATGGGGCTGAGTGCCCCCTCTCGTCTTCCGTTCTGATTCCCCGATTAGCTCTCCCGCTGTTTCTTCCTCGCTTCCGCCAATCTCTGCCCCAGGTTCTGATCCTTGGCGACCTTCCTCCGTTTCGCGGAGAGGCTCTTGCAGGAGAGCGGCTGACGTGCCTTGAAACCGTATTTCTTCTTGTACTCCTTCGGGGTCAGGCCGTGCTCCTTCAGATGACGCTTGGTGAGAACTTTGAACGACTTCCCACATTCGAGACAAGTAATCGTCGCCTGCTTGATGGACTTCTTGGGATCCATTGCAGTTGCTTCTTCTTCAGTAGGAGTGCCTTCCTCGTTGCACTTGATGTCCCGCAAGGTCTCATAGGTATTCTTGATCAGATTATTCAGTTCTTCGGCGCTGAGTTTGGTGACACCGGCCTGTGCGGCAACGATTTCCGCTGCCAATTCATAGAGTGATTTTGCCATGGTATTTCTCCTTTGATGGGTTTGTTGATGGATGCAATGAAGTCAATGCCTCAATGGTAATAATGAACCGGAGAAATTCAAGGAAAAAATGGGGACATGGTGAATTCAGGCAGGAAATCACTGAAATACTTCGGGGCGGAAATTGTGAAGAAGTGTTTGCTGGCGGAAAATTGGTTTCCAAAGTGAGGCACCAAATAACAAATCCCCCAAATCATACCGGCCTCAACCGCACGGAAGACCATTGCAGCAACACAGACCTCCAGGAACTCTATGGGCGTTGCCGGTGGCAGAAGTGGCCTTGCTCAATCCGGAGAATTGATCATGGCAAATCTATCCGCCTTTCATTTTGCTGATTTCAAGAAATGGTCAATGGGTTTCCTCTTCCGGTGCCGGCAGAAAAATTCCAACCAGGATTCTTTCATCGTCCATATCGTCCTTCAGCTTATCGGCATAGTCGCCGTCCGAATAGGTCATCTTCCCCTGGTACTCCTCTTTGAGGTCGATTTCTCCATCGGCTCCCTGGACCAGGAACTGTTCGAAACAGGAAGGGCAGGCAGGACCGTGCTCTTTTTCCCCTTCGTAGAAGTAGGGGATCCAGTCCTCGTTGATACCCTGTTCCGTGGACTCGATTTCGGTAAGGCAAATGGCGCATTTCATGGTGATCCTCCTTTCATGGGATATTGGCAAAAGAAACGGATAATGCCAAGGGTTGGGGTGAACGTTAAGCAGGCATGGGTGCTAAGGACTGCATAACTGACATGAGCGTGTACCCAGTAGAGGTAGAGGGCTGGATCATCTTTTTGAGTATATGGAGAGGTACATTGAGGGGCAGACGGTTCAGAAATACGGGCTGGGTAAGTCTGAGGAGGGGACGTTTGATCTGATATCCCTTACCAGGCCCATCGTGTGCAGCTGGAATATTTTGCGGTATTCGGTGCGGCTGTGGAACGGTAGGGGGAAAGAGTACGACTTGGAGAAGATAGCGCACTGCGCTCAGCTGGCTTGGGAGATGGAGAAGAACAGGTTACCTGCACGGGAGTAAGTATTTGGTGAGGTAAGAGTGGAAAGGCCTCTTGAAGGTACAGGTTGTTTGTCCTGGAAAGGGGCCAATTAAAATTTCGTCACCGGCCTTCTGAAACTGCTCTAAAGTTGGCCATTTGAAAGAGTTCCTTTTCTCCTTCAATTCTCTGCCTGAAGAGCCATATGAGAAAAAGATTCCTCTGGTTTTTCTTCCCTGAGCTTTCTTATTGTTCTTCACAATTCAGCCAACACGATATGGTGGCCGACCGAGTTTTCTTTCATTAAGGAACACAATCATGAAGCACACTTTTAAATGCGATCAATCGTGCCGTGTGTTTGTAAAAGTGGGGCCTAGGCCATTATTTAGAACGGGGCATCATAATCTTCATCCCTGTATTCGGTCATTGGCTCGATTGGCGAACTTTTGCTATCTTGAATTACTAAGTGTTTCCTGGCTGCGGCATTTTCAAGCAGAGAGAACTCCTTTGATTCCATGCCTTTTGTTGTACTGAGGTAGACCCATTGAGTGGCTCGGGCGATGCCCACGAAGAGCAAGCGATGCCGCAACCCACTGTCACGAATATTGCTGAAAGCACTTGATGTTATCTTTGGCAAGAGGACACTATCAAAGGTAAGGCCCTTGGCGCTATGGTAAGTCGCAATCTTGGGAAGGCTGTTTCCGAAATCAAAGTCCACAGGCATGCTACTCCTTTTTGGTGGCACAGCCTTCTCTATATCGATGCCTCGTTTTTGCATAGCAGAGGCGAAACCATGAACCTGCTTAAGCCTTGGGACTATGATGCCGACACTTTGGTTCATTAGTTGTCGCTGACGAATGGTCTCAGCCATGCGGTCCATTTCTTCATCATGGTTCCGAGCAATGAAGCAGAGAGGTCGCTCATTTGTCAGCTGCTGAGCACCGATCTGTGCTATATATTGTTGTCGCCTAGTCTCATCGGTAATGAAATATGCCGCCAGTTGGGCTACATAGGGGGAGTTACGATAGGCACCCAAGAGAGTGGCATTCTCCTTGCGTACCCCCATGCTTGCCAAGATCTGCTCCTCCCCGGATCCCTCTTCGAATATCTGCTGCATGCGATCTGCAAAAACAGTAACATGCCTACTGGCCATTCTTAAGATCTCGAACGCCGCCGGTGTCAGGTCTTGTCCTTCGTCCACAAGAATGAAGTCCAAAGTTTTTTGAAGGGCAGGCCGCGACCTGAAAAGATCAAGGACAGATAAACGTATCTTTTTGAAGTCTAATGTCCCGTTTAACCTAGGCGGCCTGCTAGAAATCTCCTTTTCATAGATGAGCAAGCACCAATGATCTAAGGTGCTGACCGTATCATCAGGAAGGCCCAGGAACTGAACACCTGATTTAATGTATTGTTTTATGACGTTTGTGAAAACAAAAACACGGTACTTGTCCGGGGAAACATTGTAAGTCCTGGACAAGTAATCTGCACGGTGAATCAGAACCTGCGTCTTTCCAGACCCAGCCACACCGAACACAACTCGGTTCTGGTCAGGTTTCATCTGAACTGCGCGATTCTGGTCCGGCGTCAAATCACTAGGAGGCAAGAGCCACGTCACCATAACTACTCCTTCACAACTAGGCCACCCTTAACCTCCAGTAGCCACCCCTCCATTTCTGGATCCAGTTTGCCTTTCTTTTTCCGTTTGTTCTTTTCCATTTCCGCCTTTTCGACAGCGTTTTCATCACCTGCACCACGAGCTGCTGTCAGGTACCATCCCAATTCCCAATCGGATAACGTGGTAAGGGGATCAAAAGAAGTGAGAGCATTGGCATAGATAGGCTTGGAATCCTCTTGGGCATTGGCCTTCTCCTGGCACATGGCCTTTAGTGTTAACCGTGCACCGCTATCTCCACCTTTCTTAATGGCTGCTTCAATCGTCTCAATCGCTTTCCTGTACATCCCTCTATGGTAGAAACTTAAGGCCAGGTTAAATAGGGGACCGTCCCACGATGCTGTGGCTAAATCCGCTTCACGGTAAAGTTTTTCTTCTCTTTCATGATCGCCTAGGTCTCCATAATTGATGGCTTGAAGATTCATGATCTCTGCATCTGGCCGTCCTCTCTTACTCAAAGCGGCCCTCAGCCAATCCAAGGCTCTCTCTTTCTGATCCAATTCAGCATACCAACGAGCAAGCTGAATGAAATCATCTCTGTTATCATCAGTTCCACCGCCGAGCTTTTTTAACTCTTCTTCCTTTTCCTCTATGAGAAGGCGGGTGCTGCTTGGATTGACAACATTTACGAATGGGTTCTCTACCGAGTGTTCGAAGGTCTTGTGCGGATCTTCCTTCAGGAAGGCCCGACAATGAAGCTGTTTCCCTGCAGTAATCTGGTATTCAAGCACTAGTTCAGTCCCCGCAGTGACGTTCTCTGGGATGTCCCATATTTCATGAAGAATCGTCTGGCCGTCACTTGAAGTTACAATCTTGAAAAGCAGCTTGTCGACGAAAAGCTCCTCATAAGGTGGCACGATAAGCTCTACCCGGGCCCATGCATCTTGTGAAGGGTAGGGAAGAACGGTCTGGTCGGGGACGAGTGGATATAGAATCCCACCCTTTGTAACAAGGGCAAGAGTGTCATGTACCATGGACCGGATAAGACTGCGCCCAGTGATGGATTTATATAAGCTATTCCACGCCGCACCCCGCGCCACGGAAAGCTGAATGGCAAGGGGATCTTGAAAAAAGCCGACAGAGCTCTTTTGAAAGTATTTTTCAACAGCTTCACGAACCTGAGGGATCAAGGAACTTCCGCCGACCATGAGGCAGAAGTCGATTTCTTCTGGTTTCCGGCCCGCCCTATCCAACGCGTCCTGTAAAGGTGCCAAAATGCTTTGGGTTAAACGGAACTCTGTCTCTCTGGCGTAGAGAAGGTCTTTATCGAGAAAAGGCGATAATAAAGCTTCCCACTGCGCTGCCGTCAAAGTCGGGCGCGACAGGTGGAATGACCGCTTTCCCAAATGGATGTTAATTCCAGGCTGCCTGGCCATTACATCATCCTTGACGCATTCGTCGTATTTGCCAAATTTTTTCAACCGGTCTATCTCTCGGCAAAGAGCCTCTTTTAGAGCTTCCGCTGTGCCGAGTAGCTGAGGTTCAAGTCCCCGTTTCTTTTCTGCCCAGCTTAGGTCAAGCGGACCAATACTATTTTCTATCAGCAGTCCAGGAATAAGATGTTCGTGTACAATGGCTGTGTCGAGATCTCCGCCTCCAAGCCTATGGTATCTAGAAACGGTTGTCTGGCTCATCAAGACCTGCTTTGTTTTCTTGTCTGCCGTGATTTCCATTACTGATACATCACACGTGCCTCCCCCAAAATCAAATACAACGCAATGAGTCGTCCTTCCTGCTTCGACTACTCGATCAGCCCCTTCGCTCATAATGTAATCTATGAGTGCCGCCGTAGGCTCATCAAGCAGATCATCATCCTGAAAATCGATACCTGCATAACTACAAGCAAGGAGTGTGTCTCGCCGTTGGTTTATTTGGAATGACGCAGGTACCGTGACACAAAATTTTACCTGTTCGTCCTGCTCATCCTGAAGAGCGGCATTTTTCAGAAAACTAAGAAGGTGACCAGCAATTTTTGAAGAATGATTAAAGGATTCAGGAGCGCGATGATAGGTCTTGCGTAGCCCCATCTCGTTCTTGGTTTCGTAAAACAGACTTCTCTCGGGGAATAGATTTGCTTCTTGAGGCCTGGTGCGCAACCTTTTTGCTCCCTCGCCGACGATGGCTTTTTCGTTATCCAAAATTGCTACTACCGAAGGCACAAGGGGGCTAGTCATAGCGCCGGCAGGCCAGAGAGGTTGCTCGATCTCCAAGACCCGACACACTGGTTTTTCACCAGGCAACCAGGATGCCTCTGCTACCGTCGAATTCGTGGTTCCCAAATCTATACCGAAAGCACTTATTTTCTGCGCCGGTTTCTTGATAACTGATTCTGGTCTGAAAAGCTGAAAACCGTTCATAGGAAACATCCTTCAAATGGTTGCTCAGTATCTTTCTCGGGCCAAACGATGTTACGAGTTGGGAAGACCCCCCCTTCTCCAACCCTTCAAGATATTCAAACCCACAGATAGGTCTCGTTTTCTAATATGTTTCTACGCCGTTTGTCTCGTTGCAGAAGGAGATGCGAACTGATCAAAAAATCTAGCTTTGCAATACCATCAGGGCGTCTTGTCAACAGAATGCTTGAGCGACTATCCCTTCCCCTTCTGGAAGGCTCTCGGCCAAGCGCCGTGCTGGTCAGTGACCTCATCGATCTCCTGCATCTGGCGGATGGTCATCGGGTCTTTTGCCTGGGGTCTTGTATGCACGGATGAATCAAGGCCATGAACAAAATCAGACCGCATCCTGTTCAATTCCAGAAGGTTGTGCTGCAACGTTTCGTCAATAATGCCTTTGTCTTTGGCGGTGTTGATAAGCCGCTTTCCGGTTGCGGCCAGGGCTGATTTCTCATCGGTCGGCGCGTAACAGGGGCATTCCGGCAGTTTGGCTAGATGCCGCTCCACGGTAACCGCGCACATGATCATGCTTGCCACGTAATCGCCCATCATGAAGGTGTGACGGGCTTCTTCAAAGCAATACCACACATCGGGAGGGATCAGCCGGTCTTCCTCCTCATAGAGTTCCAGTAAAAATCGGAGGCGGTCTTTGATGGCATCGCTGTTCGAGCTGAAATATGCCTGTAAATATTCATTTATTTGATTTTCGGTGTATTGCATGGTGCTCTATTTTCTCTCGCTCTCCACAATACAGAGCTCTTCTTCGGTCAGTCCGTATAGTTGGTAAACCAGTTGGTCAATTTGATTTTCTATCTTTGTAATATCCGCTTTATGATTTTTCCGCTTCTCGCATAGTATCTGTTTGACCCATTTCAAAATTTCATGATATGCCGCTTTCTCCTCCACTTTGCTGAAATTAATCTTACGCATGGGAAGTTGTCGTAAATTTTCCGGAACTACGTGCAACTCGTCACTCAGCCACATCTGAAAATACCAATTGATTAATTTACTACATAGCAATCCCAGCAAGTAAAGCAAATCATGATCTTTTGATAATCTTAATTGTTCTTCAGTCGCTTCCGTATCTTTTTTTCCAGTAGGCGCAAGTACATATTTAGGGACACACAAAGAAAGTGTTTGTTCAGCATAAAGATTTTTGTTGTCAAAAGTCGCAATTATGCCTTCTCTGCCAACAACGACTTGCACCAATATTTTTTCGGTTTCGAACATCTCAGGATATTTTGGGCGATGCATCTTTTCCGGAAGATACTCGAGATACCTGCTTGACTCAGGCACGCAATATCTTTCTATTTCCTTCCCTTCCACATAAGGCCTATAATGCACACCCTTTGATATGGGATGAATCCGCGCTGATTTATCTAATCCAGTTTTGCTATCATGCACATCGATACCTATGCCGACGTAGCAATAATCGGAAAACGGTTTACTCACTTTCCACATTCTCTCCAAAACCTTATCAGCGCCCAAAACAGCATTCAGCCGATACATGTTTTGAAAAGTATTCTCAAAAAATATCTGTGGAATTTCCCAACATCTTATCTGTGAATATTCCACGGCTGATTTCCTTACTTGTATGATATTGCTGGATCTGATTTTGATGTTAGCTTCACAACGAATTATCAAAACACATGTCGACACTGCCGCATCAAAAACCTTAATTTCGGATATATCGTATATACTTTCAATACAGCACTTCTGCAGAATATAATTCCTAACAAGCTTAGCATAATTCTGGCTGAGCACCGGGTATGGAACGATATAAGAAAGTAATCCGTTATTATTTAGGAGCTTAATTGCTTTTTCGATAAATAGTATATAAATGTCAAATTTTCCTGAAATTGTTTCAAATTTGCCCGATTTCTTCCAATGATCCCTCAGTTTTTTATCCATGTTGTTCGCTCGAACATACGGCGGATTGGCAATCACCACATCAAACCCGCCCTTGTTATGAAACACCTCTAAATAATAGAGATTCCACAAAAAAAATGGCTTTATCTGTTTGCCACTGGTAAATTCTTTCAGTTGGTTTTCGGCCGCTTCAAGATCAAAATCGGCTAATTTGTAAAGCTTTCTCTTTGCCTGTTTTATCAACTCATTTTTTTGTTTTTCGTTTGGTAATACAGAATATTTGTTTTCGATATCCTTAAGTCTGTTAAAAAAGTCGGCTTTTTCCTTTTTCAGCTTGCTTTCGAATATTTGGACGAGCAGGTTCTCAACTTTTTCTTTTAACGCTACCTTGCATGACACATTGGATTCGTTTAGGAACTCATCTTTTTCCCGCTGAAATTTTTTTAACACTTCCGATAGTTCTATAGATTCTATATCATTTTTCTCACTTTCATGGCTTTTTCTTGCAATTTCGTTTCTAACTTTTTCTTTATTTTTATTGAGTTCATCCAATTCTTTTGATAAAGCTGTATTTTGTTTATGATAATTATTGTAAAATTGTAATTGATATCTTTCTTTTTCATTTATCTTTATATTTATTTCTTTTTCTTTTGTTTCTAATTCAGATATTTTTTCTTTACGGTTTTTATTTTCATCAGCATCAAAATTGATTCCCATGAATTCTGAAATCAAACTGTTTCCCTGCATGATCCGGTAATCCAGATTCGGCAGCGGTTTTATGGTTTTGATATTTTCCTCATCCACCACCAAGGACAGCCACAGCCGCAGTTTGGCGATTTCCACCGCCCCGGGGTCAATGTCCACACCGTACAGGGAATGCTCGATACAGCGGCGTTTGAATTCATAGTCGTTTCGCGTCTGGCCCTTCAGGAAGACGGACAACACATTTCTGGCGCGCACAATTTCGTTCATCATGCCCACCGGAAAGGCGCCGGAACCCACCGCCGGGTCGCAAACCGTGATCTCTTCCAGCCATTTGTCTATGGCGGCGGCATTTTCCCGGATGCTGTCGGCCAGGAGTGCGGTGTATTCCGTGGATTTTTGGCTTCCGTTTTTAATCTTTTCCTGTTTTATGAGGGCTGTCGCCTCATGTTCGGTGATCAGTTCCCCGACTTCAATCAAGTCTTCAATGTCCTGCTTTTTAATGACTGACGAAAGTCCGGCCTCCTCGGACTGAGTGTAAAGGTAATTGATCAGGCTTTGCTTGCACATGTAATGCACAATTTCCCTCGGAGTGTAATAGACGCCGAATTTTTTGTTGAACTTGTTTTCCTCGCCCTTCTTTCCGCTTTTTAGTGCCCTGGTAAATTCAATAAAATTATCAGGCCGGATGGCATTGAATTTCTCGTAGGCTTTGCCCAGCAGTTCGGGATCGATGGCAACTTCCTTTTCCAGGGGTTCGTCTTCCCGCACGGTAAAGTTGTAGCGGTCAAACACATCCAGGATGCCTTCGCCAATATCGCCCTCTTTAGTCTTACGGGAGTTGGAAAACAGGTCATTGGGTAGGTGGATGTCCGTATGTACCCAGTCATAATTGCCGATGGGATCGAACAGACCGCCGTTTAAGAACGGAATTTTGCAGTTAAAGTGGCTGTAATAGTCGTCATCATGGCTGCGGTCGATGCGCAGGGCTTCATAAAAGAGCGGCTCCAGGATATCATTGAAAAAATTTTGGTAGCCGCCGTGAGAACCCGTAAAGAGTTGCCGTAAAAAATGTTTTGAACCGGTGCCCCAGTCGTCATCGCGCCCCACGCCGAACCAGCCTTTTTTTTGCAGGAAATAAAGAAACACGATCTGGCCGAGCAGTTTCTTGGCAAAGTTAACCGTGTCCACGCCCTTGGCGTCAAAGTCGGCTTTGACGTTGGGATTGTTTTTGACAACCTTATCCAGCGCCTCCTTGGTGCGGAGAAACAGTTCGCGGTATTTAAGGAAGAATTCTTTGGTGACGGTTTCGATGTCAAAGGCGTTTTCCAGTTCCGCAAGGGTGGGGGCCTGTTCATCATTGGCCAGGATGTTTACCAGGCGGCTCTGGGCGGTATGGCTTTTTTCATTGGCGCCCACCAGAAAAGACCAGCGCCGGGCCGGGGTAAATTCTTCTTTGACCTTCACTTTTCCGGTACTGGTCTTCTCAAACCTGTAATCCATCTTGACCAGGGAAAACCGCCAGTCCACCTGATCCGGCGCTACATAGGCCACCAGGGCCGCATCCTTCATGTTGCCGCCGCGGCTGCCGTTCAAGTACCAAGCGATAAAATTGCGCTGCATTGTGCGGGCGCGTTCCAGGGAGGTTTCTTTTTGCAGGGTGATGACAACAATGTCGAGGCTGTTTTCACCATCGCTAAACTTGCCGATGCGCTCCAAGGATTTGATGTATTGACGAAACTTTTCCGGGATGTAATTACCCTGATAGGTGAATGGAGCGTCTTCAATATGGTTTAAGAGATTTCTGACAAAACCGGTAAACCGGCCTTTGTCAAAATCAGCTTCAAACGTGCTTCTGATGATTTGTTGTGCTTGTTGTTTATCCATATTTATTCACCTGCCAGACATAATGAGAGTATGACTTCGCGCTTGCCGAATACGGCAGGGTTTTGTTCAGCGTAATGGTTTTGCAGCAACCGTTCAGGAATATGCGTCTGCAAAACCGCCAGCACCTTGAACGGATTAACAAGTTCATTGCCGAGGCTATCCAGCGCTTTTAAGGTGTTTTTGGCGGTCTGTTTGGGCAGGCCGCCCTCTTCGAGCTGGTTCAATACCTTTTTCAGGTAGAGTTCCTGATCTTCGGTGAATTTCTGCGTATTTTTAAGTGTTGCTTTTAAGATCCGCAGGATATTGGCAGCGCTGTCCCGACCTTTTTTCTTTTTGGGTTCCGCCATTTCTTCGGTGGTGGCAAGGATAAAGGCTTCCTTGTTTTTGTCCAGCAGGTCATACATGTGCGCGGGCAGCTTTTTCTTTTTTTCATCCGGATCGCTCTCAAGCAGGCCGGCGGCGGCCATGAAGTCCAGTTCCGCGGTTGCGTTTTCAGCGTGCGCCATAAAGAACTTTTGTAGCTTTCCCCGCCGAAAGTAGGTAATCAGCACGTCCGGGAGGTCTTTGTTCTCTTTTGCGGTGCGGGCTTTTTTGGGAAGACGCTTGATTTTTTCAAAGAGGTCCGGATCGTTTTCTCTTATTCCCCGTATCGCATGCAGGTATTTCAACTCGCTTTCCTCTGTTTGGTCGTCTCCTTCCAGTGTTTTCCTTGAAGTCAGGCGATCGAAAAGCTCATGGGAGCCGATGGGTTCGCCTTCGGTTAAAAGTTCCGCGTCCCCGCCGAGCAGCGTCAGAAAGGCGTTGATTTTGCCTTCCGCGGCTTCTCTTAATTTGATCTGGTCATTGGACTGCACCGTGGGGAAAAAATTAAAGGTGTGGATGACGTCAAAGGGCGTATCCACCCGGTTGATGCGGCCGACCCGCTGCATCATTCGGGTCGGATTCCAGGGGATGTCATAATTGATCACCACGCTGGCACGGTGCAGGTTGACACCTTCAGAAAGCACTTCAGTGGAAATCAATATGCGATGGTCGTCTTTTTTATGACGCGCCCGGGCATCAAAGTTTTCAATGACTTTATCCCGAACGGATTCGCCGGAATCGCCGGTGAACAAGAGTACTTTGCCTGGATATTGCTTATCTGCATTTTTATAAAGGTAATTGGCGGTTTCTTTTGATTCAGTAAAAATAATAAGGTGGTTGTTTTTTAAAATGCGGCTTTTTGATAGCTCTTCTTTGAACCTTATAAGTTTTGGGTCTCGCTTTAACTGCTGCCAAAGGCGTTTAATTTCTTTTAAGATTTCAAGGTCATGTTCCAGGTCATTTTTCAGGTCATCCCTGAAATCCTTGCTCTCATATTTTTCCGCCTTGCCTTCATCAATCAGCCTTTGAATCGCTTCGTCATCGTCGTTTTCCAGCAATTCAAATATCTTGTTGGTATGCTTTGCACTGACGTATACGGACCCATTATCCAATTCCTTGAGGAACATTTCATAGGAATATAAGAATCTGTCCACCGAATTTCGGAACGCGAAAAAACTGCTTTCCAGCCGCTTGACCAGCAGGATTTTCATAAACCGGCCCATATTTCGCTGGGACTGCGCTTCAAGATGATCGATCTTGCCTTCATAATACAGCATGGGCATGTAGCGGGCGTATCTGAACTGGTTGGCGATCAAGTCAATGGTTTTGTTGAATATTTCGTCTTCCTTGTCATTCAGTTCATAAAAAAGCGGGGCAGGTTTTTCGACCTGCGGAAATTTCAACCCCTGCTCCTCAATATCATTTTTGAAGTATTTTTCGATTTCGGTCCGGGTGCGGCGCACCATCAAATATTTCAAAACCTTGTCCCGGATTTCCCGGGCGTTCTCTTTCACGGTGTTGATGTATTCCGCATAGTCCTTCTTCCGATCCAGTTTCTTGAGTTTCTTTTCGAGGTTGCCGAAAAACGATTCCAGGTCGGGGAGATTCGGTATGGTGCTTTTTTTCGCTTTCTGAAACAGCTTCAGCAGGCTCAGGATATCCTGAGGCGTATTATTATAAGGCGTCGCCGTTACCAGGATAACCCGTTTGCCCCGGCATATTTCCGCCAGTTTTTCATAGGTGATGGTCGTTTCCGTCCGGAAACGGTGCGCTTCATCAATGATGATATTGGTATATTTCTCCGTTCCTTTGTTTAAAAGATCGTCCAGTTTGCCGAGTGATTCAAAATCCGCGGGAACCCTGAAGTCTGAAAAAACATTGGGCCAAGATCCCGGATTGGATTTTTCCAAAAGAACGGGCGGCGCGATGACAAGGGTTCTGCCGTCCAGTTGACCGGCGAGCATGGCTGAAATATAGGTTTTGCCAAGCCCGACCACGTCTGAGACAAACACGCCGCCATACTCCAGAAGGATTTTTTTGGCATTCAAAACCGCCTGCTCCTGGTATTCTAGTTTCTTGAACTCCTGAGGCAGATATTTAACGAAAACCTCATCCGCTTGGCTGAGCTCATCCTTAAAGTATTCATAAAGGAATTTCAGATAGAGCTGATAGGGCGATATGTTTTGGGTCAACCAGGTCTTGTCCTGAATCGTCTGCACATATTTTTCACCGACATCAACCGCGCTTTCCCACAATTCGTTGAATTTTTTTAAGGCAAAGCTGTAATCTTCAGGCCGCCGCAACTCCACATTGAATTCCAGGTTATCAACCAGGCCGGACTGCGTGAAATTGCTTGAACCGGTGATGACGCGGCCGGTATCGCGGTCGCCTTCTCGAAAAGTCATGATGTACAGTTTGGCGTGGATCTTCTGAGAAGGGTAAGCCCTGATTTCCAGTTTCTCTTTTTTTATCCAATCAATAAAGGTATGAACGCCTTCTTCAACGTTTCTGTTGTCTTCAGAGTCAGCCATTTCGTTTTCAACAAGATTTTCGATTTCCTGTTTGGTTTCGGCATGGGAAAAATCAAACATCGATTGTGGTTGCCTGTTTGCCTGCGCCAGCATGTCGAATGTTTGCCTGTTTGTGCCGATGCCGATCAGGATTCGTATTTTGTCGGTGTTCTCAAGAGCCGGATAGACAGCATAAAAACCACTGGAATAAAAGTATCCAACTAGACAATCAAAAAAAGACGTGTCCTTGATGAGAGACCTGAATCTCTCTTTGAGGCTTTGATTTTCTTCGTTTGTTATAAATGACAGATTAGCGTCCATATTTTTCGTGCGCCTTCAATTACCGGCATAATGAAAAGTTAGAGGGTAACCTCAGAAAAACAGTATTGCTAATGAGTTCCACCAGAATCCTCACACCAAACCAATTTCCATACTTACAAGCATTCACGTGCTCCACCATCCCTCCATATAGACTAAAAAAACAAACCCCACGTCTCTTCATCGAGAAATGGGGTCTTGGTGTTTCCGTTCCATAGTTCGTCCCGCGTTTCAGGTGGATGGGGAGAACTTCTAAGCGCTTAGAAAAATATCCGGAAAACTGACAAATTGTCAAGCTAGATCATGGATAAGTGCAATTTTGCTCCCTCTCTTTTCCCTCAACTGAACCCACCATACCAGACGTCATTGTCATAAACGGTCGCAACTGAATCTTTTTTTTGATATATTTTTTGGACTCATCCACGAGAGACTGGGCCTGTGGAGTCTCCGCAAATTGAGGTATTATTCGGTCATTGAACTCAACGAGTTTCAATTAGCAGGGACATGAACGCATCTCATCTGGCCATCCAAGACCACCAAAAAAAGACCGGACCATGAAAAATCCCGAAAAATCAGATCACCCTGAAAAGACCACCGGCTTCAAAGGGAAAACCAGGGGGAACATGATCCGGGTGTGCATCCGGTTTTTCAAGGCGATTCAGGTTCAAGGCTCGGTCGATGATTTCGCCACACGGGCTGACATGAACAAACGCCAGGCCTACCGCTGGATCAAATCCGCTGAGGAAGAGGGGATTCTGGAGCGGACAGGAGATCATCCGAACCAGTGGCGGTTGAGGAATCGGTTTTTCAATGAAAATTGGGGGGAATATGAAGCTGAAGGTTAACGACGTAGTTAAGAATAAAAAGGCAAAGGGTTGGGGGTTGGGTCGAATCAAGAGAATAATAAAGCCAAATAGATTAGTAATCAAATTTAGTCCCGCCATGGAAAAAACCGTAGATCTTAATTATGCTGAAATAGTTAAGGAAACCAACGAAAAGGCAATTAATGATTTTCAACAGAATGAATTACTGCCAAAACTACATTGCCCAGAATGTGATAGAATAATTATAGCGAGTTCAATAGATATCAAAAGCCATTTTCTGAAAGCGCATAAAACTGAAATTTCAGAACAACAAGCTCTAAAAATGATTCCATCAAGAAGACCAATAGATGATTCTGAAATAGACTTGTTTCCCAAGCCATTACCACCTGGTGAGTATCTTCCACTCGGGTTTCGTGGTGGGGCTCCTGGGTTAGGAAAGAGAAAGTGATTGTTTTCATTGTGATTGCAAGGAATATTATAAATAGTTATCGCCTTGATTAAATCTGAATCCTTGTAGAGGCCAGAAGGTCTTGATTTGTTTTCAGATATATCTAACGATAACTGTATTTATGAGTTTATGGTTGAGATCTGCTATATTTATTATCAATAGAAGTTTTTATAAATGACAAACAATAATGAATAAGGATCAGTAACGCTATGGATTTCAATAAAGGAGATCGAGTTATAAACGAAAAAGCACCCGATTGGGGAATTGGTGAAATAATTGAACACATTGGTGGGAATAAATATTTAATATTTTTTGTCGGTGCTGGGGAAAAGCAAATAAACACTGATTATGCTTCTCTGAAAAAACAAGAAGGAAAAGAATCAATTCATCCATTACTAGACAATCTTAAAATATCAAAAAAGCATGACAAAGTTGCATTTATGACTATAGATGAAATGGTAAAGCTATTTTATAGGTATTTTCCTAAAGGTTTTTATGATGATGAATATTTGAATGAAGAAAGAAAATATAAATATGATGCACATTTGTTCATGAAAGAACATTTAAATAAGAATATATTTGAAGAACTACTAAATGACCAGAATACGGATGAGATATGCAATTTGGCAATGAAGGCAGTAAATAAAACCAACCTAATTTTTCCAAATGAAAAAATGGCACTTAATGATGGATTAAAAATAATAGAAAACAGAGAATTGTTTTCGAAAGCGTTATATAATTTGGTTTATGGAGATTTTGATATTTCAAGCCGATTCATGCAGTTTGCTGATTTGTTATATGAGATGAATGCGGCAAAATGGACAAATCAAACATATTTTTTGTTTATTACTCATCCAGACAAACATATTTTTATGAAACCAACAATTACACAGTATGCAGCAGAAGCATTTGGTTTTGAGATAAATTACAAATCCGAGTTGAATTGGAATACCTATGAAAGACTTCTTCTGTTCACCAACTATATTTCAGATGAATTATCGAAGCTTGATGATTATCTAAAACCGAGAGATATGATTGATGTTCAAGGGTTTATGTGGTGTGCTACTCCTGGAAAGTACTATTAATTTGGGACATATATCCCTTTGCCGAGGTCAGGCAAGTCATCTACCTCCCGCAGCAAGGGACCTTCAAGCTTTCGCAACTTCTCCATCGGACACCGCACCGGTCGAATCTGCAAGGGAGCCCACAGCCTCCCTGCCATGGGCTCCCCGCTCATTCTCCTCAATCCTACCTCTTAACCAACGACAGGATCAACCCTCCCACCTTCTCCAGCTTGTGCGCTGTCTCGGTATCCAATGCAGGATCTTGGGCCGCACGGGTGTAGGCATTGATGACGTGGAACATGGTCCTTCCCGGCTCGATCTGCCATGCCTGTTCAATCGCCTGCGCCTCGGTCTTGGTGATCAAGAACCGCTGGTTGAATGCCCCGATGGTCGCCAAGGGGTTGTCCAACTCGGACCTCGTTGAAATCTCGAACCGCCTCCGTCCCTGGTCGGATTCGTAGACCACCTCCCGCAAGATATCGGGAAACTCCTCCAGCGCGCGCCTTGATACGTGCTTGAACCTGGAGGCCACAGAGGTCTTGGTAATGAGTCCATTGGTGCAGACCAAACGCAGAAAGTACGCCTCGATGGAAAACGCCAGGATGCCCACCTCGCTGTTGGAGACGCTGATGCCGGGCACAATGTTGTCCCCATTGAACCCGAACCTTCTGGCGAAATCCGGCACCTTGAGCACGAGCAAATTGGCGTCCAGTGAGTAATGCACCTCCGTGTCGCCACTGAACCCATACTCCACCATGCGGGAGAGGATCTCCATGTGGTCAATGGCCTTGTATCTGTCCGTAAATACCGCTCTCAGCTTGTCTCCATCGAACCTGCAGAAGAGGGTCTCCCTCTTTGCCCGCTCCTGTGCGATCCAGTGGTTGAGGTTCCGTGCCTGCAGTTCTTCGGGGCATCTTGCCAGATACGAGTAGGGCACCCTCAGACGGTTGGCGAACAGACGCTGCGCGCTCGGCAGCACCTCCACGTCCTTGCCGGCGATCCACATTCGCTCCAAGCTGTTAAACTCCATGTCCATGACCGGCAGGGTCTCATCAAAACAGTTGGCGCTCATGGTGTTCACTCTGTCGATGACGTTCTCGAATCGGTCTTTTCCTCTCATGGTTCTTTCTCCTTTCTCCTGATTATTTGTGGTTGGAGCACTTCCTGGCCGCCACCTCGGCGTCCAGCTTGCGTTTGCAGTCCTCGCAGATCCCATGACTGATGGGGTGCTTGAGTGGTTGATCTCCCGGCGCCTCCTTGACGCGGAGAAACTTCCCGCACCAGGCGCAGATGACAATGAGCTTCATGGGACACCTCCAGAAACGAGAAAAGCCCCTCCCCCCGGTTGGTGAATCCGCCGGGGAAAGGGGCCTTCATGGGTTAAGGGTTCAATGACTACGGGATGAACTCGTCGTCATCGGTTGAGGGGTCGCAGTCAGTGCAGCAGGGAATCTCGGGTTCATTCTTTTCGAAATCCTCCTCCAGCCTGCGCCTCTCCCTTTCTTCTTCCTGGGCGTAGCCGAAGATCCCGCCGAGCATGACCGCGTCATCCAGACCGAACTCGTCATCAAAGAAATCGTCCATGGTTTTTCACCTCCTTTCACGGACACTGGGGTTGGGTTAGTAGCTGCACAGGGAACAGATGACCTTGGGCCTCCTGCCGTTGTAGATGGTGATGTCGGATCCAAGGTGGTGGCCGAAGGTGACGTGATGGCCGCAGTCCAGCGTGAACTTCCGGCCTTGGAGCGTCTTGAGGAATTCTCGAAGCGTTTCGATATCCTCGTAGCGATCCTTTTCCTGCTGGGTCATGACTTTCTCCTTTCCCGCACAAAAAAAGC